>Ga0307986_10000801_pt1 | contig 23208 bp, 23 predicted proteins | sample EllFjometageno82_FD_203170 | JGI IMG/M metagenome (GOLD analysis project Ga0307986, IMG submission 203170) | Marine microbial communities from Ellis Fjord, Antarctic Ocean - #82 | ecosystem: Environmental > Aquatic > Marine > Unclassified | place: Southern Ocean | collected 2014-10-09
TGTTTATATTATACCGTCTGTTGTTTAAACAACATAATACCAAATTGATTAGTTTTTCGTGATTTTTATATGAAATCAAACTAATTATATGACTACATGAAAACAATTCGTCAGACGAATCATCCGAGGAGGGTTGTAAAAGCATTTATAAACAAATTAAATATTTAATTTGTTTAAACATAAAACATGGTTGAGTGTACTAATACAACAACTACTATCAAGAAAGACGGGTTAGGGTACATAGATGCCGCCCTCACACAGACAATTCTACCTACTGTATCGCTATGGAAAAGCATGAAATTATCACCTAATTGGTTGACAACATTAGGGTTGATTTGCTCTATTACATGCCTTGTATTGTGTTATCAGGTGATGTTCAAACAAAAAGGATTGAATACAGCGCTTCTAGCAGTACTATTTCTTCTTCTACGGATGTATTTCGATTATGCGGATGGGTTGATGGCAAGGTGTTACGATATGACCAGTAAAATAGGGGGGTGGTATGATCACGTCGTAGATATTATCTTCGGGGTCGCGTTCGCGGTACTAGTGACCATATACGACCCAAAGATATTATTTATCTTGGTCCCGCTCTATATTTCAACATCAATGAACATGGGATGTATAGAAAAAAGATATGAACGTGATAATAATGTGACGGCCGACGCATCATTATCATTAGTATCTAAAATGTGTCCGTTAGATTCGGCGTGGGACTATACGTTCAGAATTTTCGACAATGGTTTCCTTTACTTAGCAATTTCTATTATTATAATATACATTTCTACAAAACATCCTAAAAAATAAAATGTGACGCGTTTAATATTCTTCGGATATCTTGGTGTATTCGGATAACATAGTGGATGAACAATTATATATTAATTTAGAAAAGTTATGAAATGCTATGTCAACATCAAATAACACGAACGGGTTATACCGTTTAACGGTGTTGATTAATATAAAAAACATATCTATTAATTCATATATATAATTATTATGCCACATTTCTCTTGTTGTAACAGTGTTAAGGGTCATATTCATTGTATTTTATTATATTATTTATTGTTTTATACATGATTTATTTCACGATAAGTCTGCTAGTTCACTTCTAAGTTCATCCTCGATGTTTATCTCTTCTAGGATTTCTACATCCTTACTTGTGCTTTCAACACCTATCGATTTATTATCGCGTCTATCAGATCTCATATCAGAGGCGGTTTGGTTTACAGCGGACGATTTGACTTTTGATTTCATTGATTCCATAATATCATCTCTTTCTTTAATCTCATTTTCTTGTTGCATCCTCCTTTTGTCATTCGTTGTTTCGTTTAATGTCTGTTGAGGTATCGGTTTCTCTGATACCTGATTGGTAGTAGCCCTTTCTAAATCAAATAATTCTTTTTGTCGAAGTAAGTCTTGTTGCTGTTGATGCATTTCGTATTCGCGTTGTTGCTGTTGCTGTTGTAATGCCTGCTGTTGCTGTTGCTGTTGTAATGCCTGTTGACGTTGCTGCTGTTGTAATGCCTGCTGTTGCTGTTGTAATGCATGTTCTTGCTCTCGTAAACGGTTGATTGATGCTTCCTCTGCGACTACACTTTTTTGTTTGTCATCCGACTGAAACGACGGTGCTTGTGAAGATGGCTGGTCGAACAACGGTTTGGAATTGTCATTCAGTAATTTTTCGTTTAATTTAGCATGTAATTGTTTGATCTGTTCCTCTTGCTCATCCACCTTCACCGATATATCCTGTAAAAACTTCAGGGTCTTTGCGTTTTTCCTTGCAAAGAAAAAACATACTACTATCAATACTATTATTTCAGTGCAAATATGAATAAGCTTTTCATTGTCTTTAATGAACTGCATTTTATCTATTTTTCATATTGTTTTAAGTGGATATTTATATATTTTTTTTATATTTTGTATGTATAATATAAAATGCATAATACTAAGAATTCTAATGGGTCTACATCGGATTCGGACGATGACTGGTCTAACGAGAAAGAAGACTTACATAATGATATAAGAAATTTTTCGAATATTTCAGACGATGATTGGAGAGATGAACAAGAAGTAATACATCACGATCTAGTTAATAGATCGAGCGACGTGGTTGATAGTAAATATTTAAACAAAACCATGGATCTGATACGTTTTTTGTACGAGCAACGTATAGAAATAGCCAAAGAGAACAACGATACAGCGTTGGAACACAAACTTATAGATAAATCTAAAAGATATGACACGGACTGTTCCAATTACGCAACCACTGTTTGTCACAACTTTAAATTTTGCCCTCGTGTGTTAAAGAAAAAGAAAAAGAAGCCTTCTAAAAAAAGCAGATCTAGATAAGCAAATGTAAAAAAACGAATTTTAAATACATAATTCACAATAATAAATATAGATGAATATTACCGATACGTTATTATACATTTCACGTATATCGACCCGTGGAAACCAACAATTACGATCTTTAAAATTATCAAGTTCTAAACCAGAATACCACGATATAATATACGTCCTACATATAAAAATACACGACGTATATTATTATAAGATAGGAAGAACCACGTTAGATAGAGCCGAAAAAAGGTTCACTGAACATGTATACGACTGGGGGTCAAGAAACGTAATTTTATCAAATGTTATTACTATACCACACCCTAAAATAGAACATCAATTCCATGCATACATGTCACGTGTTAACAATCAATTCGTAGCTGATATACAAACACCTGTTAAAAAATATAAAGAGTTTTATATACATGATACAAAGGTGTTAGACACCTTGTTTGATTTTTTAAAGAAGTCCTTCTGAATTGATGATTATACATACGAGAAAAAATATTAATTAATTATATATAAAAAAACTGGTCTTACGTCATGGTTCCAAATCACGGATAGAAGCGATAGAACGGTTGATGTATATTTTATATAAAATAATATTTTATATAAAATTGTCAATGGTATAACTTGCGTTTAAAAATTAATCCGTCTTTTCAAGGGTACTGGTTGGTAGCGGAGTCGGAGGGGTTGTTGGTATCGGAATCGGAGGAAGTGTCTGAGGGGATGTCGGAGGGGTTGTTGGTTGCGGAGGAAGTGTCGGAGGGGTTGTTGGTTGCGGAGTAGGAGGAGGTGATACACCCCCGATAGGTGGAGCAGTAAGATTACCCATTGTTTTCATCAATGATCCTATGTCAAACGGGTTATCATTTCCAACAGAACCTCCAGCATCGCTCTGTTTATTCATACCCGAAATCATGGTTTGGACGGTACCCATTAACGAACTCATATCCAATGTACCATTGTCTATACCGCTTCCCATACCAGCTATCAGATCCGTGAAAATACCAGATTGCATGATAGAACCAATTGCGTCCATAGGATTACCTGAAGGGTCAATATTATTTTCTATTTTATCTATAATATCAGTTAAAAAATTCGCTTCGTTCTCCGTACCCTTTTGTTTCTTGGCATCCTTAAGTACCTTACGTGCTTCCCCCGCTGGATCTAACAGAGCCGATAGAGTGAGTAAGTGTTTCCAGAAGATACTTTCAGTATCTTTATCATTTAACAATTCGAGTATATCAGTTATATTTAAAAACACTTTATCTGAATATCTAACTATATGTTCGGTGAAGAGTGTATAATCTTTCTTTAAAATACCCTCCCTATTTGTAACACAGAATATAGTAAAACCATTCACGTGTTTTTGTATAGCATCTGTATGGGACAGTGTAGTCTTGGTTATTAAATGATGATATAATACTACTTCTTTGATTTTACTGTCATAAAAATCAAATAGAGCGTTTACGAAGTTAGAAATAGCTTTAAACGAAACGACTTCTGAATCGCTGACTTGGGTAGGTATATATTTACTCATGTTTTATTTTAACAATTGTATTTTTTTAAATACATAAAATAAAATGGAAACGCTTTTTAATTTAATGTCATGCGATAGTAGTATGCAGAATATAATAGACGAGACCATACGAATAGGTAATACGACTGAATATATATTCTGTGATCATATTACCGGTAGAGAAATAAATGTAACTTATTCTACTTACCCAGCCGATTCTCAACAAATGGATGATGGTGTTTATAACGGTAAAATAACAGACAATGTATATTACTTAACCTTTAAAAAGGGTCATGTATGGTTACGTTTGTACCGGAACTATATATATACAAAGGAAGATGAAACGTTACTGTCACCATTTTTCAATATGATGATACTGAAGAATACACAAGAATATAACAATGACATGTTATTGGCTGATATGAGTCATGAAATACGGACACCATTAAATGGTGTTATAGGATACAATCAGTTACTTAATAAGACCGCGCTAACGCATACCCAGAAAACATATATATCAGCAATGAACGATTGCTCACTTCAGTTAATGCAAATAATAAATGATATTTTAGATGTAAGCAAGATTAACTCGGGTAAAATGACAGTCAAACCGGAATGTTTTTCGTTGAAGGAAACGAAAGAATTAATATATAACACGTTGGGTGAACGTATCAAAGAAAAAAAACAGAAACTTCATATAACTATTAATAAAAATGTACCTGATCATATCATATGCGATAAACATAGAATATCACAAGTTCTAATAAACCTGATTGGGAATTCTTATAAATTTAGCGATATCAAAGGTAGTATTACTGTTAAAATGAACCGGGTTGACATTAATACAATTAGTATAGATGTGGTTGACAATGGTATAGGCATTAAGGATGTTAACAAAGATAAAATATTCAAGACGTTTTCGCAGGTAACTCCGTATACAAACGATAGTGGGTCTGGGTTGGGTCTGACAATTTCCAAGAAATTAGCGTATTTATTGAAAGGAGATATTTCGTTTGAGAGTGTATATACCAAAGGAAGCAAGTTTACCTTTACGTTCGAATTTGACGAATGCAAACAGTTTGATACGGACCAACTCACGACCCATATTATTTCTAAGTTCAAGGATTGTTTTATTCTGGTCGTTGACGATAACACCGATAATAGACTTTTTATATCTGATATGTTATTGGAATGGAATCTTAGACCGATTGTCTGCGCTTCTGGTAAAGAAACCCTTCATATGCTTAAATCGAATAGATATAATTTTAAATGCGGGTTGATTGATATTTGTATGCCAGATATAAGCGGTGTAGAATTAGCTGAACAAATCAAAAGAATAGACCCTTACCTCCCATTGATTGCCATATCTTCATTAGATCATTTCAACGGATCATGTGATTTTGTAAATACGTTAACGAAACCGCTAAACGCAATGCAATTATGTCAAACTATGGAAAAATGCATGTCGAAGTTGAATATACAAATACAACCTACCGACGATGTCTCCGTTACAAAAGAACCATGTCATATAACATCCAAACGAATACTTATAGTTGAAGATAACTTTCATAACCGATTACTAATGAATGATTTCCTACGAGATTACGGGTTTGAGTACGTAGATTCAGTGACAAACGGGGAAGAGGCTATCAGTTTGTTAGAATCACCCGATCCTCTATACGACATTATAATACTTGATATTAGAATGCCTGTACTAGACGGATATAAAGTTATAGAACATATTAAACAAAAATATATAGAACTGGATATAATCGTGACAACAGCATCTGTAAACGAATCAGACAAAAGCAAATGTCTGGAATTAGGTATCAAACATTTCATAACTAAACCCATAGATTACAACATTTTAAAACATGTGATTATCAATCTCTAGATTATATATAAATGATTTGGTCGAATACACCCGTCACGACTTGATGAGCCACGATAATAACCAACACACCCTGTAGATTATCCTTTATCACATCGAACACATGACTTGTCATTTCTTCGTCAAGAGACGAGGTACATTCATCTAACATTAGCAGCGGGGATCTAAATATTTCACATAATGCTAGAGTGAATGCTAATACGATTCGAGCAATTTCACCACCGCTTAACATGTACAAATCACAATCCATACCTTTATAGTCTATAACCAGGTTTATTTCTGGTTTTTTAGAACCAGTTTTGTTGTTCTGTTTAAACGATGACAACACGACACTTATATTATTATCTTCGAAAAAGTAATCTAAATAAACTTTAGCATGTGTATTAATAATCTTTATAAAATTACCAATTGTTATACTCTCGCTCTGTAATATAAGATCTTTTAATTGCAACACAGCTTCGTATTTTTTAGTATGTAATCGCTCTTCGCTAGTAAGTAATTCAACTTGACCTTTCCATTCCATATAATGATTATATTCGCGTAACTTTATTTTCCAGTCAGATATTTTTAAGAGGTTGCCTGCATGTTTCTCTGTTTCCATCGTATAATGTTCTATCTGTAGCTCTGAATCTTTTGTTTGCGTTTCTAACAACGAGATCGGGTTGACAATACTGAACTTCTTCGTGTGTTCATCGACGCATATATTTATTTTATCAACTAAACGATCCTTCGCGGTACGTATATCAGATATGACATATTTCAAATCACTAGTTCGATGTTTAAGTTTACGTTGATCTGAAATAAAACATTTAATTTCGTATTCATCTACTCCGTATTTACATTCTGATCTGAAATCAGCCACTGACTGTAACTGTTGTATTGAACTCTTGTGAGATATAACATCGTTCAATAATGTCTTGTATGATACAGATGTTACGGAACTATTCTTGATACCAACACGTAAGTCATACATTTGTTTTGTAATGGTATTCTGATCATGTTCGTATTGTATAAGTTCATCTATATCATATTTCAATTCATTCGGGTGTGGTAACCCCGTTTCGTACTGTTCTGTTATTTCATTATATTGTCTTTTCAGAAATAAGATTTCTTTCAATTGACCAAGTTCCTTTTCGAGTTCATCAGCATCTACGTCCTCGTCCTCTGAACGCGGTACGAGCTGGGTGTCTGATTTGATTAACGTATCATCCTGTAGCTTGAGGGGGTTTTCACACACAGGACATGCATACACGTGGTAAAATTCACGTATTCGTTTAATTCGTTTCTCTAGATTAGCTGTCTCTAGTTCTAGATCATTTATTTCCATATGTTTATACCGATCGGTGTATATACTATGTTTGGTTAATTGTTTCGTTATTTTGTGTAGCTGTCGACTATCATTAAACAATTCCTCAGTGTCTTGTTTAATTGATAAAAACTCGTCTTTCGTCTCGTATAAAGACCATATATTATCTTCCATGACTGAAAGATTGGTCGCCATGTTACACAATTCCTGTTCTCGGATCTCTGATAGCTTAAGTTCCATAGCATGTAACTGCGATTGTAACGAGATAAGTTTTTTATTTTTCAAATACCCGTCTAAATAAGATTCGCTTTCTATCAATATAGTTTCGTCGAATACAGAAATAAGACCTAGTTCTTCCTCTCTCGTCGATAGATCAACAGTCATCTCTTCTATCCGATCAGTATAACTGGTTGTAATACTATTCATATGAATCAAACTATTTAACTCACAATTCAGTTTAGAATACGTATCCAGTTCGCGTTGATGTAGTGTCTTTGAGTTCTTGTATCGGGTGTTTTCATTCATTATACTTCGATCCGTACCATTTTTTTTACAAGTATGTATAGGGAATATAGGACACTCTACCTTATCTAATTTCAGAAACACGTCGGTTGACATCTTAAGCTTGGCACTGCACTCGATTAACTCATTCGATAATTCAGAAATACGTAGTTTACATTTTTGTTTTACCTCTGTAATGTCTACATCGTTAACGAATTGTTCCAAAAAGGATAGTTTGTCACTAGGTGATAGGAGGATAAACGATTTACTCAACATTTGAGGGATATACCCAGTCAGTTCAAAAGAGGTCCCGTACTTATTATTTATAAATTGCTGTGCTTCATCGTCGTGTAATATATCATTTACGATAAGCCTGTTGGGACCTTTCGTTCGATGTACTTTCATATACGGATCCGCTATCGTCATGGTAACGGAACACGATTTCTTCCCATGTGAAACCACCTTAATACCGGTACCGAACAACACGAAATTAATAGCCTGTAGTATACTGCTTTTCCCTTTACCGCTTTCGCCTGATAACAGAATAAGACCACGATCATGATCAATACAGAATTCTTTATCCGTATAACATTTAAAGTTTTGTAGATGTAACTTCATATATATTTGTCTTATATGAAGTTAATATTTTTGGTTAATATAAATCGTTTTTATGACGAAACCCTGTTATCCGTGGGCGATTCGTCGTCGTACTTGTCGTAATTGGACCGGAAGTCAACCACGTTTACAGTTGGGGGAGGCGAATCATATTTGATGCGCTTGATCATTTTGTTTAACGAGGTTGGATACTGTTCGTTTAAAATCTCATAAATAACATCCTTTGTGACACGTCTACTATCCCTATCCTCTACATGCCACATATGCGCAACTCGCATAACCCTGAATTCGTTAGGTGGCAAAGAAACAAAATCCTTGTGTACATATCGTTTCATATAGGCTGAATGGATATTATCCGTGATTACAGACAAAAACTCTTCGTACATATTAAAGGATTCAATCAACTCTGGATACATAACTCTCAATGAGTTGTTATAATCTGTATTCAGTCTCACCTGTAAAAATCTAAACAACACACTGGACTCGTTCCCTCGGACGTTAGACATATTTTTATATTCGGTATTGTAAATTTTGTACTGTGTATTATCCGGGAGAAATACAATAACACCTTGGGTTTGCTTTGGGTCGATTGTTTCCACATACGTCAGAACTTCGTCCACCGTTTTGAATTTATAGGAGGTGGACGTCTTGATAAGTGTATAAGAATGATCAACCGCGCCGGAGGAATCATCTCTCGAAAAAGATCCGACATATAAAACAGAAGGGTTCTCTGGAGCGTGACACACAATACGATTCTCATTGATATTTCTAAGTAAAAAAACATATTCCTTGTTCTTATCCAATGTATCGTAAAATTTATCTAATACACTATCTTTACTAGATGTATCCAACGCCTTCTTGAAAACGGGATCTGTATCCGATAGATGCTTAATCGCGTGTTTGAACAAAGTACCATATGAATATCTACAAGACCAACGACTCTGGAAAGCGTTGATTTTTCTATGAGTAGACATATACCACCTACTGTTAGTATGGAAAAGTCTGATACTAGCTCCCTCGTAAGAATCATACCAAGTGCAATTATCAATACCTACATCATTTAGTTTATCTTTCATCTGTTCTATATCATTTCCACCCGATACCAAATCAATCTCAACCGGTTTTGGGAAACTATTCATGACTACCTTGTCACCTTTAAAAATCAACCCCCTTATATTATTATATCCAATATCTTCCTCGTCCGCTGACCCTTCTTGTTGTTCTGCCTCTTTGTTAGTGGTAGTATAACAATATAAATCCAACCCGTCTATATTATCAATTACTTCAACATGTGGTTTCAAAGTATCCAAAAACCCTCTGTCACGTATATTCGTTTCTACTAATGGAGACGTCATAAATTTAACTATATACACGAAACGTTTAAATATGAATCGTTTTTATTTTCCCAATATCATGATATTGGGAAAATATATTTAAAGTACTATAGTACACAATACAAATGCCTAAGAATATAACAGTTGTTAAGGTTCCAGCGGATAAACAAATAATATCCCGTGACCAAATCTTCCCTCGAATGCCCCGTCTTTATTTAGAATTACTCGAAAATAAAGAGAAAATAAGGAAGAATTTGTTACTCGAAGAGTACACCCATGTATATGAGGACGACGATAATATCCCTTATTTACAGCCATCATCCCCGGGTGATTCGTCGTCAGATGATGAATCATTCACCGAACCACCTCCGCGTATCGAAAACGATGATACTGTTTCGGTTGATCAACCCGATGATAGAAGTATTGCATTGAGCGAGGATAGTGATGTTTCTGTCATTAGTGGTGATAATACAGATGATGACGACGACATGGATCAACCGGTTGATATAGATCTAGTGAAAAAATTAAATGATATTTTAGAATCAGACGATGAAGAGCGCGAGAAATCACCTCCTGTTAATAAATATAGTAAAAAAAGAGATAAACATGGTTATACTATGAAGAAAGAAGATTACATAGTACCTCCTTCACTGTCTCAAATACAAGCAGGTGATTATGATAAAAATGAGCAACGAGAAGCTAATGTGAAACACGTGGATGACGATACTAAACGAGAATTATTGTTCAAATTCGATTTACTTCGAAAATCTTATCCAACTGCAAATATTCCATTGTTTACAATCCATACCCAATATGAAGTCATGTTAAACGCTTACGAGGATAACGTGAGAAGGTTATCCCTTGATTCTTCGGTAGAAAGCTATAAAAAATATTTAATATATGGATTTATGGGATGCGAGTATTTATTAGGTCGTTTTCTGAAACTTGATATGGAAGGGTTTACACAGCAGCAAATCGTATCAATGAACTCGTACGATAAGTTATTGATAGAACTAGGAGAAAAGTCGTACATGCCAGACGGTTCGAGATGGCCCATAGAAGTTAGATTGTTATTCATGATTATAATGAACGCCGCTTTCTTCGCCGTTTCAAAGATGATTATAAATAAAACAGGGAGTAATCTCATGGGTATGATGAACACTATGATGAGTAGCAACAATTCACCACCCCCTCCTAAAAAGAAAATGCAAGCACCCGATGATTTAGATGATTTCTAATAAATAAATATTATAATAATATTATTATAATATAAATGAGTGACCTATTAGATCAATGGCCGCATGTAGCAACGCCAGGTATTAATTATTCAGAGCAGGACGGTGAAAAAGCTCATATTGCGAATTCTGTAATCAGTATACCAGCTGAAACACCTACGTTAGAGCGCATGCACCAAAATATATATGATAATGTATGGGAATCTGATAAAGAAACAAAATGTGATGATGTAGTAAACAAATACTTAACCGCCTGCTTCGAGACGCAGGCACGCGACAACAAAGACAGTGCTTGGTTTAATCAGTGTAATGAAATCGCACAGAATTCATGTGGGAATAGAATCCGCAATTTTTTACATACATGGAGTTCACATAAACAACAGGCAAAGGTTAATATGATGTTCGCAAACGATATGGCTTTTGTGACAAGAAAAGTATTACTCGAAGATTTAGAAACAATGGAACGTATTTGCGGAACAACGTTGTTAAAAACCCTTGAATATATTCATAAAAATATTAGTAGTAAAGATAAACAAAACGCTGTTTATAATGCTATTAGATTACGTATCATTGAACTCGAAAGAGGTAAAATAGCTCAATTTAATTGCTCGAAATCTACCGGTTGTGAATTCAGGGATATTGCACAGGGTACATCACAAGTATTTTCTAAATTCATAGACGATCCTGATTTTAAAGAAGTTGATCCAATGTATAGAAAAACTGCTCAGATATTCTTATTCGAAGAAGCACCGAGTTATAGTACAAATAAAAGTATTAAAAGCGCTCTTGATGTAATAAATCTAGGAGATACATTCTTCAAAAATACTACTACGCAAAAAGTGTTGAAGGGAGTCAAAGGAGCGAATGCTATGTATAAAAAATTTGGCACACCCGACGTTCCAAGCATGGATACTATCGTTAAAACAGTATTACAAGAAGTAAATAGTGGTTGTTATAATGGTGACACTGACAGAATATTACAAACATTAACTGCTGTTGGAAAAGAGGATATATTCGAGAAAGATCCTAATAAGGAAACTGTTACTAATAGAGCCAATGACTTATATTCCAACTTAGAAGGGGTTGATAAACCATGGTTCTGGGATCCTACGCAACCCAATACGTTTGAACTTCCATGGGCTAAAGCCAATGATGAAGCCAAAATACTAGAACAGACATATACAGACCTCAAAAAGAATGCTAACGATCAAACTAGATTCACAAAATGTTTCACGGGTAGACTAGAAGACCGAGATCATCTTAAATTACCACTGGGTGCTGATCAGGATCAGGTTGATAGATTTTTAGAAACCTTTGTTATTACACATGGTGGTATAAGACGTGACATATGGATAAACGCTGTTTACACGGCGGTGGAGGAAATAAGATCCACTGGTTTCAGTAAGTATTTCTTTGATAAATACAGAGAGGTTTCAGATAAAGATCCTGATGGTGATTGGAAGCAATGCATGCAAAATGCAAAGGGTGAAAATTGGTTATATTTGTCAAAAGCATCAACTCTTGTTAGTAATTTAGCTAAAGCGGGCGCAGCTGTTAGTACTTTAGTCGGAGCTGTTCCTGTGGCAGCAGCGTTGGGTATGGTGTCAGCACAATCAACAATGCTATCGGCAGCTGCTGCAAAAAAGTTTACCCCTAGTAAATATCCTCAAATAACGTCGGCTGACAATATATTGAAGAATGTAAATAAGATGCATGGTGATATGACCATACAATCTACTTATAATTCTAAGCTCGGTAATAATTTACCGAACGAACTTCAGATTACTAATCTGAAACAATTAAATCCTTGTTTTCAACCACCTGGAGCTAATCAATACGACACCGTGGCTAAATGGGACGAAATTATAATGGCAAGAAAAGGTGTTACGAGTCCTTACCACTGTAAGGGGCAATGCGCTAATAATTCCACGTATAATAAGAACGGTGATAAAATAATCGACAAATATCCAGCCGGTACGTTTCCGTTAGGCGGAGAAAATCCGTGTTTGCCATGTACTCCCGCTTATACATGCCCAGCAAACAAGAGATTTTCTCATGCATGTACGCCGACATCTAATTACACATGCAATACCAAAAAATAAAATAAAAATTTGACCAGGATCTCATATAATCGTAATTTATATGAGATTTATAATAAAAGGGTATAATAGTAAAGTCATGCCTACTACCTATCAGATTGCATCCGATTTACATATAGAATATATGTCTACTAATATAGACCCTTTAAGTTTAATAACCCCAGTCGCTGATATATTAATACTAGCCGGTGATATCGGAAACCTGTATAAATACGATCAATTATTTAATTTCTTGAACGGACTAGTTGATTATTTCAAATACATACTGTATGTCCCCGGAAACCACGAGTATTATAAGCCTAAAGACGCGAGATATAAAAATAAAACATTTTCGGAATTGAACCATCGGTTGGATAGTTTAGCGTCTTCCTTCACGAACCTGGTGGTTCTTAATTGTGCCAGTGTCCTTATCGGTAATACGTGTATTGTGGGGTGTACGCTATGGAGTGATATAAAATGCGATTTACCTCGTTACATTGTTCGGATTAATGATTTCAACACGATATTTTACAAATCCCTGTATTTGCATCACGCAGATTATATTTCCCGGATGATTGGGTATTGCAAGGAACATAAGTATGAGATGGTTTGTGTCACTCATCACCCACCCACGTTTGATGTTATTAACATGGTCAATAGAAAACAAAAATTCACAAGTCTCTATGCCAGTAGTTTGGATGATATCATAAATAAAGATAACATGTCCATGTGGGTGTTCGGGCATGTACATAAAAATTTCGATTTAGATAAAAATGGTTGTAGATTAATCAGTAACCAGTTAGGTAGAGAGAAGGATAACGTACAGGATTACAAAACGGATCTTAGTATTGAAATCTGATGATGGGTGAATAAAAACGAGTTTATGTATTGGTATCGGTGTATAAATTAATACACATGAACGATACCAATGATGATAAAACACCGGTCACTTTCTTTTTTAAGGGAGTTGATCAGGCTAACCCATCTCCTAATTATAACACGACGGGTAATAACCGTGATAATTCCCATGCGTATATGATATCGCAGAACGATGTTTTACATGTGGTTAATAACGAATTGGTCAAATGTAATACCCTGTTACGTAAAGAGGTCGAAGACAAAGATAATGAAGTAGATAACATGGATGAACGAGTGAGATATATTAGAGGGGAAATAAAGAATTTTGTGGGTTTGAGAGAGTTGGATAAGGCTAAATGTGTGTTGATGGCAGATAACTGTAAACATAATGAACATATTTTACGGTTGAATATTAGGTACATACGTATATTAGTATTACTATTTCTAGCGAACATGGTGATTTCGTGGTTCGTTGTTCTACTTTTGTACTATTACGCGTCATTGACCGTCGTATCTTTTGTAGCTACTGTCACTATGGTTATGTCTTCTACCACGTACACTACCTATATAGGGTGCGATATTGGTTATAATGCTTATACAAAGTGTGGTTTACACATGACTAAAACTATTAATTGTAATAAATCACGTATCAGTGAAATAGATAAAGAGATTTTGACCACTGAAGCATCGAATGATTTTATTTCCAAGTATATAGATAGTATTTGAGTTGGGTTGATTTAATAAATAAATATGAAATTACAAACCGTGTTTTGTTTGTAATTTTAACAAGTACGTAGAATCATGATTTCAGATAAATGCTCGTATTTCATTGAAGATCGGGCCCTCTTTGGTTCTTATCCTACCCAGTCTGAAGTAACAGAGTTAGAAACCATGAATGTTAAATATTTTATTAATCTAGTAGACGATACCGAGTCTAAAATAGTGCCTTATACCACCAATTATACACAAATATGTTATGTTATACCCGATCATTATGTCCCGGGTGATTCAATCAGTTTTTCAAAGTTTATATTAAATTTACGTAGGCTTTTATTGGGGTCAATGGATGACAAAATGTATATACACTGTAAAGGTGGGCATGGCAGATCGGGTATTGTAGTAGCATGTATATCGTGTATTTGTTTCAATCTATCACCCGTTGAAGCACTGACATACACAGGGGTTTGTCACGGTAAACGAACTGTCATGAGACATAAATGGAGGTTGTTGGGATCCCCACAGACACGTTTACAGAAGAATTTTGTTTTATTCATATGTCGTCTCCATATAGTACATGTATCTGATTTGGAAGCAATCACGGATATGTCATACGGTGATTTAGATCACGCCAATCTAGTAACTCTTATTCATAAACACAGTCACTCCAAGTTTACGGATATTATATATCATGCTTATACGACGAGTAGTAAATTCAGACAATGGGTGGACAACACGTATCTTCGGAAATTAATGTATACAGGATCGGATAAAAGTATAGAATATTTTATTAAAACAATCAACAGTTATAAATTAGATTTATTATCACTCGATTGATCATTTGTAATATATTAAATATATTACAAACTACATTATTATTTATATGATATACCACCATTATAAGAACATTTTCTGATATGTTGATCAGCCCATGGCCATGATTGGCTATACGTCACAACCCCGTCATTGACATAATTCGTGATGGGTTGGTTCGACCACCGGGATAACAACGAAGCAGTACTGCAATTTGTTAAATCTTCTTCGTCCTTATCCAATCCAAGCGGTTCGTTGATAGTTCTAGATGGAGTGCTTGAACAATAATTAGAGGTCCCACAGTAAATGTTTCGTTCGGTAAATTCGGTAGTGTCAGAATGACCTTTACCACTACACATTACCTTGGGAACCCACGTATTACTGTCTACTACCTCTTTGCATTTTTTACATGTAAAATCACGAGTTGCGCTATTCCCGGTGTTGTACATGAATCTACCGACCGGGCATGATTCTCCGTCTTCTATAGTGTCGCATTTTTCACCTGTCCATTTAATATAATCATCTGCCGTATCTATAATGGTGCATGCACATTCACCTGTTTTTTTATTACATGTACCGTTACCGCAGTGACTATCATCGAGACATGTAAATTCGCATTTAGACGCGTTGCATTCTTCGGCCGTATCGAATATACCAGTAGAATCCGTTTTCTGAATACAAGTACCCGATACATTATCACATCCCCATTTGTACGCTTTACAGTTGGCTGTACATTCTTGTTGGCTACCGCATGTATTCGGTATTAAACACTGATGTGCTTCCGGTGTAGTCGAACACTCACCCGATAAGGGGTTACATGTAAAATTACACATATCCAGGCATTCCGTTTTAGAGTCATATAAACCATCGGCATTCTGTGTACATGTCCCATCATTATTACACCCCCATTTGTACATGTCGCACTGAGAGTCCATACAGCTGAGCATGCTATCAAATGTACCTGATTTGTCTCTAATACACTTACCCTGTACGGGATCGCATTTATACTTACATTCACTGTTACATGAGTCAATGCTTGTATAAGGCCCGTCATCGTTTTGAATACATTTAGGTGAATGTTCGTCATCAGCCGTTTGACACGCGTACCGTGAAGTAACTTTCGAACAATTAGTCTGACATTCATCGGTGGTGGCGTAATTCATAACCGCCTCATTGGTGGTTACATGCTCGCTGGTACACGTAGAGGTTTCCTTATCACAGTAATACCTGGTTGGTAATTCTGGTGTAATTATTTCGCATTCTGAATCAATGCATTGTTGTTTCGTTTTGGATTTACCAGAATCTCCTATCAGTTGGACGCACGTATGATCAATACAGTCATATGACAACATATGGTCTTCTTTCATGGGACCTTTCTTTCTTAAATAAACTAGTATGATAAGAATAATAATACCTATGCTTAAAATTATTATACCGCTCATAAGTAATTTGTTCATATTTATTATAATCATATTTTTTTTTTGAAAATATGATTATCCGTTATACTGCCATTTGGATTTACATACCACGCATTCAGCGTACGTAGTAGATGGTTCGTCGGCGGACCTTGATTGCTTCGAATAACTAAATACCCGTTTACTAGAACATTTTTTACAATCTAACACACCTTCTTCCACCTCGAACGGAGTTTCGATAAACGATATTTGGTCCTGTATCTGCGTGTTGACTATATTGAAATTAACATGTTTCCACAAAACATGTTTATCCTGTAAGTTCTTGTATATATCATTTAATTTTAATTTGTTTGATATATCATTACATGTTTGATACAATAACGATTTGTACATATCGTCGTCAGTGATATCGTCGATCGTACATAATTCAAATATCATTTTCTCTATTATATCAATATTATTTTGGATAGACAGATACGATGATAACATGTTTGTACCAACTGTTCTTATTCCAACCGTGTTAACCGATGACATTTATTTAACAATATACATGTATATTGTTTTTAATTATTCGTTTTTATCATGGTATAATTATTATTTAGAGGGTTCCAACGTTATTAATAGATAATGGAATCTATTAATCAAGGATTATTGAAACCTATTAAAGGTATAATAAATGAACATAAATATAAAACCAGGCTATGTGATTGTTTTTTTGTAGCAGATCACCCATGTATAAATAAAAACACATGTAACAACGCTCATTCACTAGACGAGTTGATTTTAACAGATTGTGCTTACGGTAAGACATGCGTTTTTGTATGTTATAAAAACCCGGGTTATTCTAACCAGGAAGAAAGTCATAAAATATGTTATTTCATACACCCAGAAGAAAACAAACAAGATTACTATGAACGGGTGTGGAATATTTCTAACCTTGTTCATGTTCAAAAAAGTAATAAAGAATTTAATCACCCAATGGTATTAGATATGACATCTGAAGTTAAAAAAAAGATGTCATGGGAGAAGGTTACAACAAATTCAAAAACCAAAAAGGAATCCGTTCAGGTGGGTCAGATTGAAAATTATGTCAGTGACATACTACGTAATAAGAGCGAATTCGTTAATATAAAGATTATATAATTTATTTAGTAATTATATAAATACTTTTTTACAATTAAGTAAGATCGTAAAGGGGGTGATTGTAGTCTACTACACCGCTTAACTTGTTACCATCTGCTGAAATATCACCTGCGTATCCGCCCCTGGACCCATCGCCCATGGTAGTACCATAATCAACCTGTGTACTAGAGTATGAAATATCACCGGTATCAACGAGTTCAGCATTATCATATTGTTTTAATGTTTGTAAACCCATACCACAATCTAAAAATGGCGTGGCTACCATATCACGAGCCCTTTGTCCTCCCGCGAATCCATTGAACCCTTTCGATACAAGACCATTCTGGTTGAACACACTAGCACCGGATGCACTCATTGTCTGTTCATCTCTGTATCTTTGGACATTACTTTCCTCTCCACGATCTCTGGCGGGGTTCATGCAACTATCATACCCGTTATCTCCTTCAACACCATGACAAGAATCGTTGTATTGTATCTCATAATCTCTCCTGTTGATGGATCTACCTATATTATTTACATACTGCGTAAATAAATCATTCCCGGCGGCCCCTCCTTCTTTAATCATTGCCCCATCTTTATCTGAAATATCACCTCCATACTGAGATAACGCACCAAGGCATTTTTCAGGCTCCCAACCCGTTAACTTGACTTTAACCTTTACACCACTGAGAGACCCTGGGTTTGTACCATTCGATTGCGCAGCAGTAAGGGCGGCGTTGTTCTCGAATATTAACTTATCGATATCAACTCTTATAGTTCTGGTTGTTGTAATATCGTCGTTTGTTTCTTTTACTACGACATCATACAACCTTTTTTTACTAGTCGGAAACGCAAGGATTGCGTCTCCCTTAACTACCCCATCCAATAGTGTATTATCCGTTATACACGTATTATACAGATTAATTTCATCCCCGAATGGATTAATGGGGGAAAAAGAAGATTGCATAAACGCCCTATTGTTCACGGAAGTATTGGGTTTACAATTTTTGTCAGATAAAGAACCGTCGTTATTAGTTCCTGTACATCCATGGAAAGGTGCGTTAATGGTTCCGGATCCATAGAAATTATTGACACCAGCCGATAATTTGATAGCCCCCCCGACGCTTTCCTCTTTTGTATAATGTTTGTTGTAACCGAGCGCATTATTAGTCCCACATGTCGCAAACGTATTAGCTGCAGGTTTGTTAGGGTATTTGTTTTTAATTTCATAATTTTCCATACTGCGTGTGGATTCTTGTCTCATCGCGTGTTTTATATTATAAGCAAAAATAAAATATTTTATTTTTTATATCCATTATTTGTTCTTTCTGTTAATAGCTTTTTCAAGTCCTTGAATTTGTCTCGAACAGTCGTATAATGGGTGATGTTTATTATTTTGAGCCACATCCTTCATTAAATTAATATTGAATATATCGTATACGGTTCTCGTATCACGAGTATTCCAAAACTTCCAAGGTGTAAGTTGGTTACATGTTTTATACGCACTTGATAATATAACCGTGTCGAAATCATCACCATGACTCCATATTTTGATACTGTCACTTCTTCGACCTATCCAATCAGACAATTTAGAAAGCGCTTCTTGGATAGATACTCGGTCTGTTTGATTGTCTAATGCTTCGTGTCTTATAGCAGCTTCTTGTTTACCCCACCATGCTACCGTGTCTGGATCCACGTGCATATTCAAATCAAGACATGACTGTTGATGTACTTTAATATAAAATTTATCAGAATCTTCGTACTCGAACCCCTCCTTAAAATTTCTATCGAATTTGATAGCTGCTATGCTTACAATCACAGCATTTGTTTCAGTACTCAATGTTTCAATATCAATCATAACATCATATATCATCATTTATATACAAAATATCATTTGTATAAATTGTATTTAACCCGTGTGTGGTTTGACGGGCATGTCAATTATCTGGGTTGTACAATCAGATAATTCGAATGTCAATTTAGTTGAATTAAAAAAATCCGAGTAAAAAACCCTTTTGTGCCAGTCATATCGGGGACCTAAATAACTCAGTACGTGTTCTGTGATATCGACATTATTCTCATTGGTTACCTGTAATACTCGACTGGGTCCTCGAATAGGGGTTACGATTATTTTATATAGTTTATTATTAATGACGTAAGATATCTCATAGTCTTTACTATTTATTTTTTGTACATTTTTGTTTAGGAGTTGTATGAATTTAATTTTAAATAATTGATAAAAAATTTGACAAAATTTATAGCACGATAATCCTATTTTGTTTTGGTTTGTATCTAGCAACAGGTTGAATATCATATTCGTATTAGTGTACAATTTCGTTAAATAAGGTTGTGCTACATATAATACCCCCCCTATACTAAGTGATGTAATAATATTTGTGACATCTAAATTTAATATTATGTCGTATATAAAGTTCATATGTGTTTACTTAAATTATATTAATTCCATAAATATAATTTATGTTTTTATACATTAAATGTTGTTTACGATACTGTTACTAATCGTAACTATATCATTGGTTGTTATAATATATAAATTCGCGATTGTCAAAGAGTGGGAGTTATATACACCCAATAAGAAGAACAACTATGTTTTTCTAGATCTGGATCTTACTATTACTGATATACACCCCGACGTGACTACTCGATTTATAAATTATGTATTAGCTAACGGATTTAATGTCGGGGTAGTGACGGCAAGTAATAGACCAATTGAAATGTTGTGTTCGGATGATACTGCTAACACACAGATGTCCCCTTTTATGCCAGATATACTTTGTCGGGAATTATTTAAATCAGACAATATCCATTACAATAATTATACTACAACTATGGGTACACAAACACCCCTTAATCACGAAGCGCTAAACATACAGGATGTATATATGTATGGGAGAAGGAAAGGTGTCCAATTGTTGTTATCCAAACAGCAGTTAAAAGCCGATCATATTATAATGTTGGACGACCAACATGTCGTATGCGAAGGTATAAATCAGGTAACTGATTCATCTATTACCCCGTTTAAAATAAATAATAAGGTAAAAGAAACATCGTTAGATTTATCGTTTAATAAACCTTTGAAATTGTTAATAGATGGTTTAAAACAAACACAATAATAATTAAAGTATATGTACAGCATCGTCCTTGATAACAGGGAGAGAATATTAATCGATTTGTTTAAACACAATAACGTCGAGTGTGTTATTGAACAATTGGATTTAGGTGATATTATTATACGGAAAGACGACAAGGATATTTTGATATTTGAACGCAAGACAATACCTGATTTGAAAGCGTCCATATGCGACGGTCGAGCACGCGAACAAAAATTGAGGTTGACACAGAGCGGGTTTGAATTGCATCAGGTATCGTATATAATAGAAGGATTTTTATCAATTGATCCGACATCTAATACTACAGGGGTTACAAGTAAAACATTAATTAGTTCAATGATAAACACAATGTTTAGGGATAATCTTAAGATTCACAGAACTAAAAATATAAACGAAACATTTAATTTTGTAACGCGATTATACGACAAGTTGGTGGATAATACATTGGTTCTATATGATAAGGAGACTACATCGTCTAATAGTTCTATTTATAAATGTCTTAAGAAGCGAAAGAAAGATAACATTACAACTGACGTATTCTTTGTAAACACTCTCTGTATTCTACCGAATGTGACGGAACAAATGGCTCTATCTATACATGCGATTTACCCTAGTATAAGAGCATTGATTATGGCATATGAAACATTAGAGGATTCCAACGAACGAGAAACATTATTGAAAAACATTACGTACAATACTTGTTCGAATAAGAACAGAAAAATAGGTCCGGTGTGTTCAAAAAAAATATATATTTTTTTATTCAATATATAAAATAGGAAGATATGATGACTTCAAATAGAATAAAAAATATCGGATTACTATTAGATGTATTAACAATAAGTTGCGTGTGTGCATTAGTTTATTTGGCTGTAACTGGTCAAATATCAGAAGCTTTTGATAATATAAGGGGGTTAATAGATAGTGATAGTGTATGTGAATCAGACCCTAAAATAGACGAGATTGCCGGTAAAATAGAGTATATGTTTGATGTGATGGACGGGAAGTGGGTCGATAATTTATCCGTGTTAAACGACAAAAAAAGAAATATTCACGAGAAATGCAAATTATGTAAATCGAACGAATCGTATACGATAGACAAGAAAGATATATTCTTATGTTTATATGATGAAAAAGGGGCTTACTATGAGGACCATATGTTGATGCATGTATCATTGCATGAAATGGCGCATGTGATATGTCACGAAATAGGCCATACTAAATTATTCAATACTATTTTTGAAGAATTAATGGTTGTCGCCCATAAGTGCAATATATACGACCAATACTACAAACCGATCAATGATTATTGTGGTGTGGACGAAACATATTAGATGATAATCTAAAGACATAGGTACAGGTAATAAAATGTCAAACCCTACAACTTCTTTAACGGCTCCTTGGGACGCCGATACTACTAATCTTGTAAATAATAATATCAAATCATTAACCGATACAGAGCTTGATGCCGCAATCGCTAAATTAGAGAATACTCAGCTTACAACCGATCATAATTTATTTCCTATCAGAGAGACTACTTCAACTGATCCTGTAATGGATGAGCAGAAAATCGGTCTATTCTCATTTATACCGGCCAAAAACGCTAAACCAGATAGTAATGGTATTTATGGGTTTTGTAAAATGAGGGGTAATTTCCGGTCAGAAACAGAAGCCAATGATAGAGCAAAGATGTTGGTCAAGACGGTGGACTCGGTTCACCTTATTTATCACGCTTTCGTTGGAAAACCATTCCCCATCACAACATCCGATACGTTCTGTAACGATACCGATAATATAGATTTCAAAGAGGAGACTATGAAGGCGGTTGCGAATGCTATTAGAAATAAAGGACAGGACGAACGAAAGCGAACAGATGAATTAGAGGCCCGTAGGAAATTGTTACTCGAAGACACGTCTAAATCTGCTGATATAGATGATATCTCACAGGATCCTGGTATGTCATTGGATCATTATACCATGTTAAAAGTTAAGAAAGCCCAATTATCGTATACCTATATGGAGCATTGCAAGAAGATCTCTGAGATCTTACCCCTTATACAAAATGTCAAGGTTGAAATCAAAGATTTAGAATCCAAAAACGCGGATGTTGAAACTAGGTATTTTGATAAGTATATGGAGGCGAGAAAACAGGTTGGGATGGATGTTACAGATGAATCCTTACGTGAAGGATTCATGAAGTTCTTGGTGGAAAATGTAGATTTACCGGGTATTGATGTGTTCCAGAGTGAAATGAGTACTGCTCTGTCGAATATTGACGATGTATCTGAAAAGGTATTAGAGCCTATGTTTACGTTGGCACCTAAAGATAAAAAGGA
>Ga0307986_10000802_pt1 | contig 23197 bp, 33 predicted proteins | sample EllFjometageno82_FD_203170 | JGI IMG/M metagenome (GOLD analysis project Ga0307986, IMG submission 203170) | Marine microbial communities from Ellis Fjord, Antarctic Ocean - #82 | ecosystem: Environmental > Aquatic > Marine > Unclassified | place: Southern Ocean | collected 2014-10-09
TGCTGCGTATGAACTTGATATTGATAAAAATAATATTGAAGCATCTAAACTTCAAAAATCAATAAGTGATGAAACAGCTGTATCTAAAAAACTTAATGAGATCAAAAATATTGAATCTAAGTTTGAAGATAAAACAAAAAAGATTCGCCGTGAGATTAAATTCTATGAAGAGAATGATAACTGTCCAACATGTCATCAAGGTATAGATGAAACACATAAGTGTAATAGTATTGATGCAGGTAAAGTAAAACTTGATGATATCGAAGAAGCTCTCAGTAAACTTGAAGAACAACTGAATAAAGAGAATTCAAGACTTCTTGATATTACTGAGATCAATAGAGATATTCAAGAGGTGTTAGGAAAAGTTACTGAAGGCAATAATCAAATCTCTTCGCTCAACCGATACATTAAAAAGCTCAATGAAAATATTGAAGAAGAATCAAAGCAAGGTGGTAACTTACAAGAAGAAAATAAAAAACTTGAAGAGATACAAAATTTAGTTGTTGAATGTGAGAAGAGTAAAGATGTACTGATTCATGATAAACAGCTACTTGATGTCGCCGCTGATTTGTTGAAAGATAAAGGAATAAAAACTCAAATAGTTCGACAATATATTCCTATCATGAATAAATTAGTTAATAAATACTTGGCATCAATGGAGTTTTTTGTCAACTTAGAACTTGATGAAAACTTTGACGAAGTGATAAAATCTCGACATCGTGATGAATTTAGTTATGCATCTTTTAGTGAAGGTGAAAAAATGCGTATCGATCTTGCCTTGTTATTGACTTGGCGCTCGATTGCAAAGATGAAAAACTCGACTAATACAAACTTATTGATTCTCGATGAAGTGTTTGATGCTTCGCTTGATTCAAATGGATGTGATGAGTTTTTAAAGTTACTGAACGATCTTGGAAAAGATACGAATGTATTTGTAATATCCCATAAAGGAGATATTCTCCAAGATAAGTTTCGTTCAGTTGTGAAATTTGAGAAAGTAAAAAACTTTTCGAGGGTTGCTGCATAATGGAAACATCTAAACTAGAATTGATCAAACAAAATGATCCGATACTTAAAACGCCTACTCTACCGTTCGATTTCGAAAGACCTGAATTGGATGGTAGAAGACTTGCCGAAGATTTGGCAAATAAAATGATTGAGCTAGGCGGTGTCGGTTTGGCAGCGCCTCAAGTTGGAATACCATTATCAGTATTTGTAGTCGGAGACCCTACAAATAAAGAATCCATCATGGCTTTTTTTAACCCAATGATAGTTGACACTACTATAGATCAAGCATACTACGAAGAGGGATGTTTGAGTTTTCCTGGTCTTTATATTAATATCAAAAGACCGACTGGCATTCGATTGAGATTTACGGATATGTATAATGAAAAGACAACTACAAAATATTCTGGATTTACTGCTCGTGCAATTCAGCATGAATATGATCACCTTCAGGGTGTTATATTTAAAAGTAAAGCTACGGCTTATCATCTCGAAAAAGCTAAAAAAGATCAAAAATTACTTGTTCGACATAGCTCCAAATAGTTTAAAATTTAAATTAAGAAGGTGGAAAAACTATTGACTTTATATCCAAATTAGGGTATAGTTATATTATAGATTAGAAAGTGAGAATAATGTCAAAAATTTATGAATCACCTGATAAAGGTAAAACTTTCACAGTACGTGAAATGAGAACTCCTCCTAAATCAAATACAAACTTTGGAAAAGTAGAACAATTTATGTCTGCCTTCGGTCAATATGTAGAGACTGAACCGCAGTGGACATCTGTGTCTGAACTTCGCTATGAGTTGATTCGAGAAGAACTGGAAGAACTCCGAGAAGGATTAGACAAACGCGATATCGTTGAAATTGCTGATGCTTTGACTGACCTTCTCTATGTTGTATATGGCGCTGGACATTCTTTTGGAATAAATCTTGACAAATGCTTCAAAGAGGTACATAATAGTAACATGAGCAAACTTGGCGAAGATGGTAAACCTATCTATCGTGAAGATGGGAAAGTATTGAAAGGTCCTAACTACTGGGCTCCTAACTTGAAAAAGGTATTATATAATGGCTAACGATTATGCAACATTTGATCAGATTATGGCGCTTGGTGACGATTACGATCAGTATTCGAACGAAAAAAATTATATGGACTATAATGATGTTTCTCATTTAGATTTAGAGATAAACACGTTATTTGGACTTGAACTGTTTCCGAGTTATCCATATCCAGATTTTAAAAACTCGGGCGAAACTTATCAGACTAAAGATATTTTTGAAGAAATAAGCAAATTGAAGATGAGACACATAATAAATGGAAAATTGACTAACCTCGAATTCTATCAGTTACCAGAAGTATCTTATTTGTTTAAACTACAGTGGATCTATCAACACACAATAGGAAGCAGAAAGACATCTGGTGGCCATAGCAGAAAACATCGTAATGATCGTGGTAGACACGAGCTTATCCCCCATAGAGAAGAAATTGCCGACAAAGCCCCCGATGATTGTAGATGTTGTGACGTTCTTTTAGATTATAGTTACGGATTTAATAAATTATCTAATAATCATGTTTTAGGTCCTGAACGGTATACTCAACTAAAATTTGCTAGACCTTCGATTGATCGAATAGATAATAATAAAGGTTATAAGCTATGGAATATTGAAATTATATGTAATGATTGTAACACTAAGAAGGGAACGAGTTGAATGGCCAATCACGTACAATCTTATATTACTTTTGAGAACTTGTCTGAAGAAGCGAAAACTTTTCTTGACAGTATGAATACACCTGATGAATATTTATTAAAAGAACTTTATTCAGACTATGATGAAACTCGTGGTTGGCACATCGATAATGTCGGTGCAAAGTGGTTGACCTTTGATGATATTGATTCTACCAATATCTCATGCACTTCTGCTTGGTCACCTCCTGTTCAATTCTATGATAAACTTCATGAAAAGTTAGTTGAACTTAATTCACCAGATGCTATTCTCTGGACAACTTACGAAGATGAAATGCCTAACTTTATTGGTGTATATGGTCTGATTAAAAATTGTTGTCATGAAGAAGAAATGTATGAAGTAGATTTTGAAGATTGTCTTGGTGTAACAGCATATGATGAAGTAACAGAAGAATTCAATGATGGAGTTGATGGAAGACCTGACTTTTGGGAATCGATTCGTGATTGGAACCAAATAGCATATAATGAATTCAAAGAAAGGTTTTAAAAAATAAATCATTTTAGGGGTTGACATTATTATTAAAATAAGATATACTCTATATATGATGAAAAAATAGACAGTGAAAGAGATTATATTATGAGTAAGATGGTTGAAAACACTATAGTCGAGTTCAATTGGTTGTTAGATCAGAGTAAGAAGATTATTTCTACTCCTGATCAACGCACCATCGAGCAGATTTATACAGATATTCGAGACGGTGATTTGCATCCTAATCCAATAGGCCAACGTGCGCCAACAGTATTCGGATTTGATAATGCTAAAAATATAGGCATTATTGAAGCTATATTCAAAGGAAATGGTGTTGGAACGATTACTGTTCGTGATATCTCTAAAGATAAAGAAATGCAAAAAGTTTATCCTGGTGTAAAGTGGTTAGTGATTGATGGCGGTCACCGAACACGAGCGATTAAAGATTATATGAACAATCAGTTTGCGGTGTACGGTAAAAAGTATAAAGAGTTGAGTGATGAATGGAAAGAATTTTTCAAGTCTTCACTTATTAACTTTGATAAGAAAATCTGTACTTCTCAACAAGCCATTAACATCTTCCGAGACTTGAATAAAACAACTCAAGTCGGTGGATATGAAATGATTATGTGTGATGACGAATCTGCAATTTGTAAATATGTTCGCTCTTATATCCGTGTTGTTAAAGAATATGATACCACTCCACATAAAATCTTTGCGACCCAACGTAGTTCAAAAGGAATCATCGGAGAACACTTTAAAAAATCTCCAGATCAGAGAGCAGCGTGGGCAACTATGGTATTTACTACAATCCATAAAGTTTTAGGAAAGGGCAATGTTGATGCTGGCGAAAAAGCAACACTCAAACTTATCGAAGAAGAATATGCAGGAAAAAACAAACTAACCAAATCAGCCCAAGCTGTAATAGATCGTTTTTGGGATGATTTACTTCTCTTTCAACATACCCGAGGTGGTGGACATATTCCTCTGAAATTGTTTGGAGCGTTTCAACTCGTTTGGTTTTATCTATATGAAAAGAACTCGAAATTTAAAATCGAAGAGATGGAATATTTTGCCCCTACCTTTATGAAAGTATATAAGGCATATAACAAACAATCCAAAGATGTAGAAGATGGAGAAGTTTATGTTTGGAAAAATCTTGATGCTTTTTCAAAAGAAGAAGAACAGAGAAATATTGCTGATATATTGATTAAAGACATGGGTGAACCTGAAGAGTTTGGAATTTTGTTTCGTGATGAAGCCCGTGTTTTGACAAAAAGTGAGAAAGAAGAAAAACTAATTGATCAAGAATATCGTTGCTACTTTGATATTCATACTGATAAATGTTCACAACAAGGAAAATTTTTGACCCTTGATGAATCGATTGGCGCTCACGATATTCCATGGGCTCAAGGTGGCAAAAAAGAAGATGCAGTTATCTCTTGTGAGAAATGCAATAATCTTCAAGGTCAAATGACAAATCAAGAATTTATTTCTCACTTAAATACTAAACAAGCTGCTTAGACTGTACTGGATCTATCTTTGATGTATGTTGATAAAATAACAAAACAAGACCTTAAAGAATATATAAGTTTTTGTTGTGAATACAACTCGAAGATAGATCCAGATTTAGCATATATTAATACTGTCACTTACTTTAAACAACATAGTGGCAAAAAAGTAAATTCTAATGATATGCAAGAAATCAATAGATTGTTTGATCAATGGTATAAATCTTTAGAAAAAAATTCACAAGAGCCAGACTATTCTGTGTATGTCGATCCTTATTATATGTTTGAGGTTTGGCTTTCTTGGGTCAATTATTCTAGGAGATATTTAAAGGATATCCAAAAACCAAAAAGTTTGTTTGGTACTTCAATTGCAGATGATATGCGAAACGGAGGTTTAAACTCTATATTAGATTTGGGATGCGGATTTGGTTATACTACAGCATCTTTCAAAGAAATATTTCCAGATTGTTCTGTTTATGGAACTAACTTTGAGGATAGTTTACAGTTTAAAATGTCAAAAGACATTGGCATTTCTAATGGCTTTACCATGTTGCCAGATCATAAGTCAATAACAGAAATAGATTTGATTTTCGCTTCAGAATATTTTGAACATATTATTAATCCTATAGAGCACGTTGGAGATATAATTGACACTTGTAATCCAAAATATTTTTTGATAGCGAGTACTTTCAATCAGCCAGCGATTGGACATTTTAATCAATACAATCATGGCAATTTTATATTCGACGGCAAGACAACGAGTTCAAAATTCAATGATTATCTGAGGTCTCGTGGATATGAAAGTATAGAAACTGGTTGTTGGAATAATAGACCTAATTATTGGAAAAAGAAAAAATATAATACATTATTGGAGTTTTTTGATGAATAGCCAACATTTTATTTTTGATTTTGAGACATTGGGAACTGACCTACTCAAAGGTTTTCCAGTACTTGAATGCGCGTATGGTATCTTTGATGCTGACAGATTTCTCACTGACCCTTATACATTTGAAGAGTTAGTAGAATCTGTCATCGTCAAAGACAAACTAAAAGTTGCTCCTCAAGTAGAAGATTTTGGATACAAGATTGATCCAAATACCCTTGCGTGGTGGAAAAGTCAAGGTCCAAAATTAGTAAACGAAATTGTCAAGCCTAGTAAGCATGATATTTCTGTTGAAAAATTCATTGACAATGTATTGAAACTCTTGTATTCTAATCCAAGTGCACAATATTGGTGGTCAAGGTCAAATACTTTTGATCCAATTATCCTATATAGATTGTGTACTGATGTAAACAGAATGGATGAGTTGTCAAATCGTTTGAAGCATTGGAATGTAAGAGACACTCGGACATATATCGATGCTAAATTCAACTTTGCTCCTAAGATGACCAGTTTCATTTTAGAAGAATGGCAAGAAAAGTTTGAAGCACACAACTCGATACATGATGTTGCCATCGATGTTATGCGATTACAAAAATTAATTATTGTGGAGAATGAATAATGAGTGTTGAAGAAAGTGATAAATACGACAACTTTATGAAAAAAATGACTGAAGCAGATAATGCTCCTCAAGGTGGTACACTTGAAACTATATTAGGCGAAATTCCAGATGTAGAATCTTCTCATCCAAATCATTGGAAAAAACATTGGGAAGGTATGCCTGAATTTAAAAATGAAAATAATACAGATGCTAAATTTAAAACAATATATGTTCATCTTCGGACAGAAGAAGATTATAACGAATTCTGTGAAATGATTGGACAGTTTCCTTCTTTTAAATCTAAAAACAATCCATCAATCTGGCATCCTAAATTAGATCGTACAGCAAATTCTTTATTACGTTGGATTGAAGAAGATGAATAATCCTGAACAACCAGTTTACATTATCTCTAAAGGTCGTCATGAATCAATGATCACATCAAGATCATTGAGTAAAATTTCAGTGAATCATTACATTGCGATTGAGCCACAAGACCTAGACAATTATGAAAAAGCACTTGATGAATTTAATATTCGTAAGTGGGTAACTCTTCTTGTTGCTCCGTTTAGTAATCACGGCGATGGTCCTGGTCGTGCGAGAAACTGGTGTTGGGATCATGCTATCTCTATTGGTGCTGAAAAACATTGGGTAATGGATGATAACATTAGTGACTTCTATCGTCTCCATAACAACAAACGAATTCGTGTTGGTAGTGGTGCTATATTCAAAGCAGCAGAAGATTTTATAGATCGTTTTGAAAATGTACCAGTATCTGGTTTTCAGTATCGGTTCTTTATTGCACCAGATCAACACTATCCGCCATTTGTAACGAACACTCGAATCTATTCTTGTTTGTTGATTGATAACAATTGTAAGCATCGTTGGCGTGGTCGATATAATGAAGATACTGATTTGTCTCTCCGTGTCCTCAAAGATGGTGACTGTACGATTCAATTCAATGCCTTTCTTCAAGGCAAAGCAGCAACCCAAACTGTAAAGGGTGGTAACACAGAAGAATTTTATCATAAAGAAATTGGTGATAAAGTACTTGACAAAGCAGAAGATATGGACTATAATGCTCTCGGCACTGTAAACAAATCTGAAATGTTAGCGAAGATGCATCCCGATGTTGCTCGTGTTGTATGGCGTTATGGTAGATCGCATCATTACGTTGATTATTTGCCATTCAAGAAAAATGCTTTGATATATAAACCTGGTATTGAAATACCAAAAGACGTGGATAATTATGGAATGAAATTGATTACGAATTGGGAAGAAGATGGGAAAACGAAGTGATTTTGTGAGAGTAGAGAGAGATTTTTATCCTACTCCTTACGAAGCAGTAGTTCCTTTATTATCACATTTAAAAGAAAAGACATGGTTCCATGAACCGTGTGCTGGCGATGGATCTTTAATAGAGCATTTAAAAAAACATGGTCATAAATGCCATTGTGCTTCTGATATAGAACCACAGGCAGAAGGTATTTTTCAACAAGATGCACTTGAATGGATTAAACCAGAATTTGAATACGGAGACACTTGTTTTATTACTAACCCACCATGGAATAGAAAAATACTTCATCCTCTTATTGAACATTTATCTAATATCGCTCCTACATGGCTTCTCTTTGATGCTGATTGGATTCACACAAAACAAAGCAAAAACTACTTGACTATACTTAAAAAGGTTGTTAGTATAGGTAGAGTGAAGTGGATTAAAGATTCTAAAGGATCAGGAAAAGATAATTCTTGTTGGTATCTTTTTGACAAAAATGAGTCAAATGAAGTATTATTTTATGGAAGAACTGAATGATTGATTATAAATACAACGAAGGTGAAATTCTTCGCCAACTGCAAAATTATATTGATGAGACCTACGGTGAGCATTATTCCAAAAACAAATATCAAGCAACAGAATTCATTATTGACGGTGGTCATGGTGAAGGATTCTGCTTGGGTAATGTTATGAAGTATGCTCAACGATATGGTAAAAAAAATGGATATAACCGAAAAGATTTAATGAAGATAATACATTATGCTATCATTGCGATGTATAATCATGACTTAGAACATGGAGAAACTGAATGAACGAAGTAAGTATTGATATTGGCGAATTGCGAAAGCGTAAAATCATGATTGCCACACCAATGTATGGTGGAATGTGTGGGGGTCAATATACTCGTGCAATGATTGAGTTTCAGAAAGTCTGTAGCGATTACGAACTTCAAACAGAGTTCTTTTTTCTATTTAACGAATCGTTAATTACTCGCGCTCGGAATTATTGTGTTGATGAATTTATGCGAAGCGACTACACACATTTAATGTTTGTTGATGCCGACATTGGTTTCAACCCACACGATATTCTTGCTCTTGCAGCGATTGCTGATCCAGATACAGATAAAGATATTGTGTGTGGTGCCTATCCAAAGAAAGTTATTTCATGGGAAAAGATCAAGCGAGCCGTCGATAAAGGTTTTGCTGATGAGAACCCACAGAAGTTAGAAAACTATGTTGGTGATTATGTTTTCAACCCAGCAGATGGTAGCCCAGAGATACCTTTGAATGAGCCTGTGGAAGTGCTTGAAGGTGGTACTGGATTTATGATGATTCAACGAAAAGCCTTTGAAAAATATGAAGCGGCATATCCTGAATTTAAATATTTACCAGATCATGTCCGTTCTGATAACTTTGACGGCACTCGTGAGATTATGGCATATTTTGACTGTGTGATTGAGCCTAAATCAAAACGCTATCTATCAGAAGATTATATGTTCTGTCAGTGGTCCCGTAATGCTGGAATCAAAGTTTGGATGTGTCCATGGATGCGTTTGAATCACACTGGTTCATATCAGTTTGGTGGTTCACTTATTGATCTTGCTAACATTGGTGTTTCTGCTACTGCAGATCCCAACGAGAAACTAAAATAAATCTATTGACTTTACTCGTGAATTGACATATACTTAATTATTATTGATTATAACATGGAGCTAAATTATGAATATTTCTGACAATACACTAACTGTTCTTAAAAACTTTTCGAGCATCAATCAAAATCTTGCCGTGAAGTCTGGTAATAAAATCCGTACAATCTCCCCACAGAAGACTGTAATGGCTGTTGCTCAGGTTGAAGACAAGTTTGATTCGCCGTTTGCAATCTATGACCTCAACCAGTTTTTGAGTGCAATTAGTTTGTTTGACAATCCAAGTTTTACATTTGAATCTCAAAATGTTCAAATTGCAAATGGTAAATCATCAATCAATTATTTCTTTGCTGATGAGTCAATGGTAATGACTGCTCCTGATCGTGATATTGAGCTTCCCGATACGCTTGTCGAGTTTAAGTTGACTACCGATATTTTCAAATCAACAATGCAAGCAGCAAGTGTTCTTCAAGCTCCAAATTGGTCTGTTGTTGGTAATAGTTCAATTATCGAAATCGTTGTTGGTGATGTAAGGAACGATACGTCAAATAACTATCGTGTTACAGTTGGTGAAACATCTCAATTGTTTGATGTTACATTCAAAGTTGATAACTTGTTAATGATGCAACGTGATTATAATGTTGCTATATCGTCAAAAGGTATTAGCCACTTCACAACAGAGAAAGGTGATCTCAGCTATTTTGTTGCAACTGAAAGCAAGTAGTTATATTTTTTTATTATGAATCTGTGGAGTTTATATTATGGACAATTTGTTATGGGTCGAAAAATATCGACCAGCTAAAATCGAAGACTGCATTCTTCCTGCTGATCTCAAAAAAACATTCGGTGAGTTTGTCAAGAAGAATTATATACCAAACTTGTTATTGACAGGTGGACCTGGCGTTGGTAAAACAACTGTTGCAAGAGCCATGCTTGAAGAATGCGGTTTCGATTATATTGTGATCAATGGTAGTATGAATGGTAACATTGATACGCTACGAAATGAGATACAAAACTTTGCTTCAACTGTGTCCCTCACAGGCGCTCGAAAGTACGTCATCCTAGACGAAGCAGACTATCTCAATCCTCAGTCAACTCAACCAGCACTTCGTAACTTTATGGAAGAGTTTAGTTCGAACTGTGGTTTCATTATGACTTGTAACTTCAAGAATCGAATTATTGAGCCTCTTCACTCTCGTTGCTCGGTTATTGAGTTTAAGATAGGCAGTAAGGATAAACCTGAAATTGCTTCTCAATTTATGAAGCGTGTTGGTAATATTCTTACAACAGAAAAGATTGAGTTTGATCAAAAAGTCGTTGCCGAACTTATCATGAAACACTTTCCAGATTGGCGTCGAGTTATCAATGAGTTACAGCGTTATGCTGCTTCTGGTGTTATTGACACTGGTATCCTTGTCAATATGTCAGAAGACAATTATAAGAAACTTGTTGGCTTTTTGAAAGACCGTAACTGGAAAGAAATGCGTAAATGGGTCGGTACGAATAGTGATATTGAACCAACTGTATTATACCGTAAACTATATGATACAGCTTCAAACTTTATGTCTGACAGAGCAGCACCGCAACTTGTTCTTCATATTGCAAACTATTCTTACAAGTCAGCTTTCGTTGCTGATCAAGAAGTAAATCTTGTTGCATGTTTGACAGAAATTATGTCTGATTGTGAATTTAAGTGATGGCAAATCCATATGAATATATTAACGCAATCAACTCTGGTAAAAAAATCTCTAAGGATAATTTTAATGAGAAAGGATATGTACCGTTTATAACTAATAGACAGTTCTCTTATTTTCAAGATACAATCTTTGCTGCTAATGAAATGAATGCAAACCATCATATGAGTGGCGAATCTCAATTTTCTTTTTTTATAAATATTATTAGACCTAAGAAAAGATTTTCAAAATGGTCTAAGACTGAACATCACAATGACCTACTAGCTATAGTAGAATACTTTGATTATAGTTATGAGAAAGCTAAATCTGTCATGGATATTTTGTCTACCGAACAAATTAATAATATTAAGAAAAAATTGAGTAAAGGTGGATTGAAAAAATGAATTTTGATATAAACAATCTCGTCGAGGTAAGATTAAGTAATCCTGACGATTTCCTCAAAGTCAGGGAAACTCTCACCCGAATTGGTGTAGCATCTAAGAAAGATAATAATCTTTATCAATCTTGCCATATTCTTCATAAGCAAGGCAGATACTATATTGTCCACTTCAAAGAGTTATTTGCTCTTGATGGAAAACCATCCAATTTTTCAGAATCTGATATTGCTCGGCGAAATACAATTACAAATCTCCTAAAAGAATGGGATCTAATTGAGATTGTTAATCCATCTCAAACAGAAAGCCCAATATCTCCAATCAGCCAGATCAAAGTCCTTCCGTTTAAAGAAAAAAATGAGTGGGAACTTATTGCAAAGTATAATATTGGAAAGAAAAAACCAGAATAACGTCTTTTTTTTTAATAAAACCATTAAAATGGTTGACTTATTAATCATTGTATAGTATTATTAGTATAATGAATGATTATGAAAGAGATATTGATATGACAAACAAAGTTAACACATTTGATGAAAATATTTTTTCTGATTTACATAAGGATGCCTATGGGTTTCGTCCTCGTAATCATCGGTTTTACGATGCCGATACCACTTCTGCTGAGAAGCAGAAGATCTGGGATGCAGCTATTCTGGATATGAATATCAAGCAAGAAGCTGAAGAAGCTCACACTGCTATTAAATTAGAAGAGTTTAAGGCTGAAGTTGATATAGTCATCAACCCCTTTGGTGCTGGAGACCGTGCTACTGCTCTTAGATGGATCACAGATTGTGACACCTTTGAGCATAGTCAAGATGTTGAACATTGGGTCTACAATCGTGGCATCTTGTTTACCGACTATGGCAGAACATTAGTTAAGGAACTAATGGGCATTGTTAAGTTTACAAACGACGAAGAAGATTTAGAAATGGTTTAATTTGAAAAATCTATTGACTTCTTTAATGACATGCGGTATTATTAATAATAACACGAGTGAGTATAAACATTGATCTATTGAGAATGATCATTAACGGTCAAGCCTGTAACGTGTATAAATTTAAGACGCAGGTAGGAATGATGGAAGCCTTCACTAGAAAGATCATCTTTTTATAAATTAAATGAAAGAGACTATAATATGACTAAAACTGAAAAAGTACTTGCTGCATTTAAAGCTGGTGAAAAACTAACTGCAAAGCAAATTGAATCTCGTTTCAATGTAGGCAATGCTAGAGCTACCGTTTCTGCACTTCGTTTTCAAGGTTTTGCTATCTATGCAAATCCAACAACAAACAGTAAGGGTGAGAAAAAGAGCTTCTATCGTCTCGGTACTCCTTCTCGTGAAGTTGTTGCCGCTGGCTACCGCGCATTAGCGGCAGCATAAAGTAATCCGAAGGGTGAGTTTTTTAATTTTCCTTCCTCACCCTTCGCAAACTTTTTTTTATTTCTTTTAAACATTTCTCAAACTATTTTTATAAATAATAATGAAGATGCCTTATGGGTCTTCGCATATTAATCTCGCTTAACTTTAAAAGGAGGTAACAATGGTTACTTACGACTCAATCCGCAAATTCGATCCATTCTTTGTAGGCGCAGACCGACTTTGGAGACATGTAGATGATCTCCATAAAATGGCAGCAACAAATCAATCATCGAATTACCCACCCTACAATATCATAAAAAATGATGAAGATCATTACACTATAGAAATGGCAGTGGCTGGTTTCACTGATGAAGATATTGATGTGACGCTTGAAGATGCTCAAATTACAGTTACGGGTAAGGCAAAAGAACAAGATGATACCAAACTTCTCCACAGAGGGATTGCTAATAGATCATTCACTCGGCAGTTTACTCTCGCTGATACAATTGAAATTGAGGCAGCAAATCTACAACACGGAATGCTCATACTCAGTCTCAAAAATATCATCCCCGATTCTAAAAAATCTAAGAAAATTAAGGTTACGACCGGAAGTAAAATTCCTAACGAAAAAGAAATCTTAACTGAATAAATTATGTGAGGGGGACTTTTCAGTCCCCCTCTTTTCTATTGACATTATTACGTAATTGGTATATATTTACATTATGAATAAATTTTATACAAATGTTTTTCGTTATGGCAATAATATTCTGTATGTTGGTTATGCCAACGGTCACAGAATTAAAGAGTCGGTCAAGTTTAACCCTACTTTATTTCTTAAAACAAATAATCCATCGAAGTATAAAACTCTCGATGGTATTACGGTAGACTCAGTTGAGCCTGGTACGATGCGTGATTGTAAAGAGTTCATTGAAACTCATAGCGCATCTAATTTTACTGTCTATGGTAACACCGATTACGTTGCTCAATATATTAACAGTCGGTTTCCCAATACCTGTACCTTTGATCGAGACACGCTTAACGTATCTTCTATCGATATTGAAGTACAATCTGATCAAGGTTTCCCACACCCAAAAGATGCTGCGTTTCCTGTTACAGCAATTACTATGAAAAATAATATTGATCACACTTATCATACTTGGGGTGTGGGTGAATATGATTCATCAAAATGTATTATCAATAATGTCAAAGTTAACTACGTTCAATGTAAAGATGAACATGCATTACTGAATAAATTTATCGCGCATTGGCAGATGAACCATCCAGACCTTATCACCGGTTGGAACTCCGACGGGTTTGATATTCCTTATCTTATCAATCGTATTGCTAAGTTGTTTGGTGATGAAGAACTTAAACGATTGTCGATACATCATATGATGCCAAATGCGAAGACTGATAAGTTTTCTGGTGAAGTTTCGTTTACTATTCCTGGTATGGCTCATCTTGATTATATGCGTCTGTTCAAAAAGTTTATGTTTATTCCGATGGAATCATATTCACTCAACCATGTGGGTAGTGTTATTCTCGGTGAGAAAAAGATTGACTATTCGGAGTTTACATCTCTGAATGAATTGTATACAAAAGATTATCAAAAGTTTATTGACTACAATATCAAAGATGTTGAACTTGTAGAACGGCTTGATGAAAAGCTCGGTCTTATTTCTCTTTGTATGACTCTGGCTCATAAAGCTAACGTCAACTATGAAGTTGCATTTGGCTCTACAAAAATATGGGACACCTTCATCTATAATATTTTACAAAAACAAAATATTGTCCTCAGCCCACAGAAACCTGTATTCAATGACAGGCGTATCGAAGGTGCTTATGTCAAAGAACCCATCAAAGGTTTACACGAATGGGTTTGTAGTTTCGATTTGAACAGTTTGTACCCCCATATTATTATGCAATGGAACATGAGTCCAGAAACTGTTGTTGATGGTGTTTACCCAGGAGTGAATGTTGATTCTCTTTTAAGTGAAACAAAGTTTGACATTCCAACCGACACTTGTGTTGCTGCAACAGGTCAACTTTTCTCTACAAAGAAGAAAGGTATCTTCCCAGCTATCATTGATAAGTTGTATGCCGAGCGTTCTGATATTAAAAAGAATATGCTTGATGCTAAACAAGAACTTGAGAACCTTAACAAAACCGATAAGCTCAAAAAGTTTGAACTTGAAAAGATTATCAGTCAATGTGATAATCAACAGATGTCAATTAAGATCCTCATGAACTCACTTTATGGTGCGCTGAGTAATACATACTTTCGCTACTACGATATTCGTATTGCCGAAGCAATTACCATCTCTGGTCAGTTTGCGGTTCGTTGGGCTGCGAATAATGTAAACGAATATCTCCAGGATGTTTTAAAAACAAAAAAGGATTACGTTCTCGCCAGTGACACCGACAGCATCTATGTTAGCCTTGGTGATCTTGTTGGCAAATCTATTCAAGGCGATGATGAAAAGATTTGTGCTTTTGTAGACAAGGTAGCAGAAAAAAAGATTGAGCCGTTACTTGATTCTTGTTATGAAAAACTTATGAATGCTGTCGGTGCTCGCGAACAACGTATGGTAATGAAACGTGAAATCATTGCGAGTAAAATGATCATCACTGGTAAGAAACGATATATCGCTAACGTGCTTAACAGCGAAGGTGTACAATATGCCAAACCTAAGATGAAGATTACTGGTATCGAATCAGTTCGTTCATCTACTCCGCAAGTTTGTCGTACACTGATTGAAAAAACTTTAGATGTAATTATCAACGGAAGTGAAACCGAAGTTCAGAATTTTATCGCTGAAGCACGATTTGCGTTTAGAAAGCTCAGACCTGAAGAAGTAGCGTTTCCACGTGGGGTATCAGATATTGAGAAGTATACTGACAAATCTGGACCTAATGGATATACTAAAGGCACTCCAATCCATGTTCGTGCCGCGATTTTGTATAACCAAACAATCATAAATAATAAACTAGATAAGAAGTATCCGTTGATAAAAAGCAAAGACAAAATCAAGTTTTCTTATTTGAAAGTTCCAAATAGGATAAAAGAAAACGTGATTGCTTTTCCAGATGTTTTACCTATGGAACTCAACCTTGAAAATTATATTGACTACGATATGCAGTTCAATAAATCATACCTTGAACCGATGAAACATATCCTTGAAGCTATCGACTGGTCAACAGAAAAAACAAATACAATCGAGGACTTTTTTACATGAGTAACATCCCAGCAGAATATGCAAATATGGACTTTGGTTTCAGCGCAGTTGATGAAGCAGAGTTTAAATCTAATCAACATGAAGCCGAAACTACACCGCCTGCAATTGACGAAAATGATCTCAATCGGATTGTATTAAATTCTCTTGCTCCACTTGAAGACAAAATTGATCGTCTGCTGACAAGACAACAGACTGATGAGTCTGATGATATTCAGTTTGCTATTGCTCAAGCTGAAGAAGAAATTAAGGGCAAAGTTACACAACTTGAAAAAATCATTATGCCATTACTTGTTAACTTAATGAAGACGGCTGATAAAGAGTATATACATTGGCCAAATCGAGAGAAGCAAGTTCAAGGTACTATTGATAAAGTGTTGGCGTTAACTCGAGGTACATAATGATAATTGCAATTCTTACACTATTTGTTGCTCTTGCAATATCAGGGGTAGCAGCCTGGTACTCTATTGTTGGTTTGATGGCAATCTTTTCATCAGCCGCATTTGCTATCGCAATAATGGGAGTAGTGCTTGAAGTTGGAAAACTTACAACAGCTTCGTGGCTATATCAAAATTGGAATACCTCTCATAGATTGCTACGAGGGTATTTAACAGCATCAGTTGTCGTTCTGATGTTCATTACATCGATGGGTATATTTGGTTTTCTTTCTAAAGCCCATATTGATCAGATGATTGTTTCAGGCGACAATTCTCTAGAGACTTCAATTATTCAATCTCGAATTGATAGAGAGCAGGGAGTAATAAACGATGCGATCAAGGTTATCACGCAACTCGATTCGGCGGTCAAGACGCTCACAGAGTATGATCGTATCCGAGGAGAAGACGGAGCAATTGCCGTACGAAAGTCGCAAAAAATTGAACGAGATGAACTACGAGGAATCATTGATTTATCATCAGAGAACATATCCAAATTTAGAATAGAAAAAGTTCAATTGGAAAAACAACAACTAGGGTTCGAAGCTGAAGTTGGACCAATCAAATACATTGCTGCTCTTTTTGTAGATGACCCAAAAACAATTATTGAAGATGCAGTAAGATGGGTTATTCTAACTATTATATTTGTGTTTGATCCTCTTGCCATTCTACTTTTGATTGCTGCAAATATTAGCTTATCTAAACCAAAGATGATGAGAACAGCTGTTAATGTTAAAGAACTTGATCAAGAATGGACCGAGATAAATGTAGAGACAGAAGGTTCAGAACCTGAATTTGTTATTAAAAATAAAGACTCGGAAAATACTGTCGAGTGGAGTGAGGAATTAGAACCAGATAAAGAAGTAAGAAAAGAAAAGAAAATTCGCAAGACAAGAAAGAGAAAACTTGTAGCAAATACTGATTACGGTTCAATAACAGATATAAGAAAAAAGAAAAAAAGTTTTAAAAAAGATTGACATTGTAGTCTATTTATATTATAGTAGTAATAATTACTAGAAAGGAATAGCATGGAATGGCAAACGGTCGTCGGATCCATTGTTGGAATTTTATTGATTTTTTGTATACCTATTATGATATTAGTTGTAGCAACAATAATATCTAAAGTATTTTGGTTACAAAAAAATCATAAAGTGATTTTTGGTGTTACAATTTTTGTATTATTATACAGTGTTTTAATTTTAATTATGAGGTGAATATGGTTTCCGTACTCGAAAAATTAACGAAAAACTCTACCATCAAGCTAACATCTATTATTACCGAATCTAAAGTTTTTGGTAAGAAAGAAATGGCTCCGACCCCTGTCCCAATGATTAATGTGGCATTGTCAGGTCATATTGATGGTGGTCTAGTTCCTGGTATGCTCATGCTTGCAGGTCCGTCAAAACACTTTAAGTCAGCGTTTGCTCTGCTCATGGCAGCTGCATATCAAAAGAAATATGATGATGCTGTCATCTTATTCTATGATTCTGAATTTGGTACTCCTCAAGCATACTTTGAATCGTTTGGTATCGATATGGATCGCGTTGTCCATACTCCTATTACTGACATTGAAGAACTCAAATTTGATATTACAAACCAACTTAGAAATATTGAGAAAGGTGATCGTGTTTGTATCGTTATTGATTCAGTTGGTAACCTTGCTTCCAAGAAAGAAGTTGAAGATGCTCTGAATGAAAAATCAGTTGCTGATATGACTCGTGCAAAGCAGATGAAATCTTTGTTTCGTATCATTACTCCTCATCTCAATCTTAAAGATATTCCTCTCGTTGCAGTTAATCATACTTACAAAGAAATTGGATTGTTTCCGAAAGATATCGTATCTGGTGGTACTGGTGCTTATTATAGTTCTGATGCTATCTGGATTGTTGGTCGTCAACAAGAGAAAGATGGCAAAGAGATTAAAGGTTACCATTTTGTAATTAACATTGAGAAGTCTCGACATGTTCGTGAGAAGTCTAAGATTCCAATCACCGTTACATTTGAAGGCGGTATTAGCAAATGGTCTGGTCTACTCGATGTTGCGGTTGAAGGTGGTTATATTACAAAACCAAAGCTAGGTTGGTATGAACCTTTTAATCCAGCAACAGGTGAAGTTCTATCTGATAAACTTCTACGAGCAAAAGATATCATCGATGATAAAGATTTCTGGTTGAAGATGTTTGAAAAAACTAATCTGAAAGATTATATTCACAATAGATACAGTATGGATGCTTCAGGTTTGATTATGCGTGATGATAAAGATAAAGTAACAGTAGAAGATAAGGTTGAAGAGTATGACGATTCAGAATGATTATGAAGTTTTATTTGACGAATATCCCGATGAAAAACTTGCTAGAATTAAGTTGACTTCTGGTCAATGGAATGGTACAATATATAATTACCACACTATTAGATTTCTTGAAGAAGAGAATGATGATGCTGTTCTTAAATTTGAATATGATATTATCCATACACCAGAAGATTTAGATGTTGATAGTCTTACCGAAGAAGATAAGAAAGCGTTTGAAGACTATCTTGGTGATATTTTAGTATCAATAATTGAGGAGACTACATCGGATGAGACTGGAACAGACAGTAATAAGCAACCTGATTTATGATGAAGAATACACGAGGAGAGTTCTACCTTTCTTAAAGCCAGAGTATTTTCAAGATCAAACCGAAAAGGTTTTGTTTCAAGAGATCGATAAGTTTGTCGAGAAATATAATGGTCTACCAACGAAAGATACTCTTCTTATTGAACTCAATAAAAAGGATGATATTCCAGAAAATACTTTTGCAAGTATCATTGAGTATATGGATGGTCTTACTTTTGAGAAAAAAGATAGTGCGTGGTTGATTGATAGTACAGAAGAATTCTGTAAACAAAAAGCAATCTATAATGCGATTGTAAACTCTATTGAAATTCTTGACGGTAACTCTCAAAATGTAGATAGAGGTAACATTCCAACTTTATTAACTGAAGCTCTTGGTGTTTCTTTTGACGATCATATTGGTCATGACTTCATTGAAAATGCTGACGAACGGTTTGAGTTTTATAATAAGAAAGAAGATAAAGTTCCTTTTGATCTTGAATACTTCAATCTTATAACTGGTGGTGGATTACCTAATAAGACTTTGAATATTATAATGGCTCCAACTGGTGCTGGTAAAAGTTTGTTTATGTGTCACTTCGCGGCTGCTAATATGCTTGCTGGTAAGAATGTATTGTACATCACTTTAGAAATGGCAGAGGAACGAATTGCTCAACGTATCGATGCGAATCTATTGAATATTCCTATTGCTGAACTTGAAGGATTTCCTAAAAAGATATATGATGATAAGATTAATAAACTTCGATTAAAGACTGGTGGTAAACTTATCGTTAAAGAATACCCGACTGCGACTGCTGGCTCAGGTCACTTTCGTCATCTTCTAAATGAACTTCATCTTAAAAAGAACTTCCGACCTGATATCATTTATATTGATTATCTTAATATTTGTTCATCTGCTCGATTGAAGTTTGGTGCAAATGTAAATAGTTATTCATATATCAAAGCGATTGCTGAAGAACTTCGTGGTCTTGCTGTTGAAAAAAATCTACCGATTGTGAGTGCTACTCAGATCAATCGTAGTGGTTCAACTAATAGTGATCCTGGTCTTGAAGATACATCAGAGTCATTTGGTTTGCCAGCTACTGTCGACTTTATGTGTACTTTGATTTCAACTGAAGAGATGGAAAATCTTGGTCAAGTTATGGTTAAACAGTTAAAGAATCGTTACAATGATATAACAACCAATAAGCGATTCGTGGTGGGAATCGATAGAACGAAAATGAGATTATTTAATACCGAGCAATCTGCCCAAGAAGATATTATGAATGATAAACCTGTGATGGATAACAGCACATATGGTGAAAGACACAAAGAAGAGGATCAAATGAAATGGATGACAAAGAAAGCAGGAAAGAGAGACTTCAGCAACTTAGTTTAGAATTGAGTTCTATGGAAGAACATGATCGGGACATTTTTCTCCGAAATTGTAGAATTGAACTTAGATATGCGGATGGTTACGCTGGTGAATTTTATCAAAACTATTTAGAGGCAGCAAAATATGTATGAGATCCAAGAGTCCAACAATGTATATGATATAGTTGATAGTGGAAACAATAAGATTGTAGGACACACTAAGAACAAAAAAATTGCGTCTCGAGTCGTTCGAATGTTAAAAAACAAAGGATTTAAAGGTAATATTCCTGGTTTTTTCTTAAATGAAATAATTAATTTTGATGTAAAATGCTAAGTGATTGATATTAAACAAATCTTTTTTTTATTAAAACAAAGAAACTTGTTGACTTATTTAATTATATGTACTATTATAATTATAGTGAATGATTAATACTTGATAAGGAAAACAAAATGACTAACTTTGTAAAAAACAACTTCGAATTTGACGGCATGTACCTTAACTATGCTGGACCCTTTGCAGGTCAGAAAACCTATGATGAAGTCTATGGTGCAGACAAAATTCATCCTTCGCGAATCGGTAAAAAGAAAGAAGCATTTATTGCTCGCTTCAAGTATTCCTCCGGAGGAATGAGTGCATTTAAGAAATTCTTGTGTAATAACTTCACTATTGAAGAGTATCTTGATCTGCTAGAAAGCGGCCTAGCTCCAATCACAGCTCTTGAAACTAAGGGTTATATTACCCCAGTTATTAAAAAAATGCTGAAGGAACAAGGTTATCCTCAGACCCAAGAAGGTCAAACTCAAATGTTAAAAGAATGGAGTTTTGTATAATGATTACACGTATTGCTGAGTTTGTATCTCTACTTTCACTTTTTGCCTTTGGTTATTTTCTCATGGTGGCAATTTAATTTAATAAAAATGAAAACAACCCTTGACTTATTAAATTAAATAAGTTATAATAGAATATAAGAACTAATTGAAACTAACTTGAAATGGAATTTATATTATGAATAAAAAAGATTTAGTCGCAAAAACATCCGAATTGATTTCTCAAATGGACAACGATCAAATTAATCAAATAATTACCGCTATTAACTCAAAGCGTAGTTCAAATCAACGGGCAAAAACCAAACAACTTAATGTTGGTGACGTTGTTAAGTTTAATCCTTCAAATGGTGGAGAGACAATAGTAGGAAGTATTCTTAAAGTTAATCAAAAAACTGTTTTACTTAAAACTACACTAGGCGAGAAATGGAAAGTTTCAGGCACCTTACTCAGCTTGGTTGATTAAGATTATATGAAATTGCTTAAATATATTGGAGAGATTGGGGGTATCGTCGGTGCTTTAATGGTAGCGACGAATACCCCTCTTTCTGCTTATGGGTACATTTTCTTCACCGCCAGCTCTGTCGCATGGACAATTGCTGCTTGGCGTATGAAGGAATGGTCTTTAATGAGAATGTCCCTCGCCTTTACCACAATTAACTTTATTGGTATTTACAACTGGTTTGTCTAATGCATATGTCGATTATGGGTGGATCTAAAACTCAAAAAGAACTTATAACAAATGTATCTCATTGGGTTGCTAATGAAGTTCTTGGACCTCGTCTTTCGCGGGTGGTTGATATTGATTACACAATCACACGAAGATTAGATGCTGATGGTTGGTGTATATGGGAAGATAGTACTTTTCGCCCTCGTGAATTTTCCATAGAACTTCGATCCGAACAATTATACCCTGAACTGATCCTTACTATTTGTCACGAGATGGTTCATGTTCGTCAAATGGCTCGAGGCGAGTTAAAAGAAAATGGTCTCAATAAAGGCGGTAAATATCACTATCAAACATGGAAAGGTATCAGGGTGAGAAAAAATATTGCCTATGCCAAACAACCATGGGAGACAGAGGCATATAAATTACAACAGCCTCTCTATGATAAATTCATTGATGAATGCGGGTTTGTATATACTAAATCAATGCAAGCAAGAGATGAAAGGATATGTAAATGAACCATGATGATACCACAGATATGATTGGATCAGTAGTTCGAGATATTGCTGCCTGGGATCTGTTGCGTAATGGTGATTATCCCGACGAAGGTGCGATTGATGATTGGATCTATGAGTTTCAAATTGGTGGAACTAAAGAAGAGTATATGGCTATTTGTAAAGAGTATTGGGATGAATATCTAGGAACCGATCATACATTACATTAATTATAAATATATGAAAGTAATAGCGAATTAGGGTAATTTTATGAAAACATTTAGCGCATATTTAGAGGAAGCCAATAAAGGTTTTCAATACGAATTGGATCTTCATAAAATATTAACAGGTCAAAATATATCTCCTCCAAATTTTAGCCCTGCTGGTGGTGGGCATGGACCAGACGGAATGTTCATGTATCGAGGTAAACCGTACAATTATGAAATCAAGTTAGATCAAGCAGCAGATTATGGTCAAGTAGAATTGAGATATAAAGATGGTTCATGGGATTTCGGTGGAAAAAACGAAGAAGCAAAGATACTTTATACTTCACTTGGCGTATTAGATTTTGTTAACAAAAATTGGGGCGCTTCTGGTGCACCAAGAAAAGAAACAATTCCTACTAAAGAATTCACACAAGAAGATGTAAGCTATGACTATAGCAACTTTAAAGATGCTTTTATGAGTATACCCGCTTCCGCTTTATCATCCCATTATGCTAAAAAGGGAACTTACTATATTCAAGTTGGTAAAGCTGGTTTTTATCATTTAGAAAAAGATGTTGCAAAAATAGGAACGCAAAAGTTTGATGCTACTCTTAAATTGAGAATTAGAATTAAAAGAAGAACATCAAAAAAATTAAACGGATATGGATTCTTAACAGCATTAAAGGTTGATAAAAAAGCCAAAACATCTAAACACAATTTAGATAAAAGTTTGGAGTTTTTAAAAAAATAATGCTTAATCTTAAATCATTCATAGTCGAAGAAAAGAATACGCACATGACTCACATTGAGGAG
>Ga0307986_10000803_pt1 | contig 23195 bp, 23 predicted proteins | sample EllFjometageno82_FD_203170 | JGI IMG/M metagenome (GOLD analysis project Ga0307986, IMG submission 203170) | Marine microbial communities from Ellis Fjord, Antarctic Ocean - #82 | ecosystem: Environmental > Aquatic > Marine > Unclassified | place: Southern Ocean | collected 2014-10-09
ATCATGCAATTTTTATGGTTTTTAGTAAATTATGACTTTCAGCGTAAAGTATTAGATATTTTGTGATAAAATTGCAACAGTTAGTAAAAAAGATCAGATAATTGCATATAATTAATGCTTTAACTAAATCAAGCAAATAAGAATGATCCTGTTTAATAATATTAATAAACAATAACAACAATAATAAAAGGATAACAAATGAAAATAGTAAAAATAACATTAGCTGTAATAGCTTCTTTTGCTGTTAGCGCAATATCTTTTGCAGGTGAACTTACAGTAACAGGTTCAGCAAAAGCTACTTACGCCCTTCAGTCTAGTGAGTCTGTGACTACTAGTGAAAAAGGAATGAGTAACGGTAAAGGTATAGGAATAGCAAATGAATTTACTTTAAGTGCATCAGGTGAAACTGATCAAGGTATTTCATGGGCATATGCACAAGACATCGATGGATCAACTGTACAAGATGATGCTAAATTAACATTATCAATGCCGACATTCGGAACAGTGGGCATAATGGTTTCTGAAGGTGGATTGTCTTCTAAATACAAATGGAATGTATCAGCATACGCACCAGGTTCAGACTACGGTTTGACTGGAACAAGTGCTTCAAGTCACGCAACTGGAGATAAACTTCTTGTTGGGTACACTAACGGTTCTGACATTGGAGGATACAACAACTTTCAATATCATACACCATCAGGTCTTTTACCTTATGGAACTTCTGTAAAACTTGCTTATGCACCTAATTCACAAGCTGCATCAGCGAATAGCTCATCAAACAACGCAGGTGACGCTGTATCTGCACAAGGAGCTAATGGATCAAATGCACAACAAATTCTGATAGAGTCAAAACCAATGGATGGTTTAGACGTAGCTGTATCATACTTCACATTGCATGATTCACCAGTTGGACTCAGAAATGATTATGAAGCCGGGCATGTTGCAGTAAAATATGCAATGGGTCAGTTTTCATTTGGAGCGCAAGTGGGACATATAGTACCTACAAACACAAAAGCAGACATTACAACATATGTTAACAATTACGACAACCAGAGTATTGGTGTTGCTTTTAATGTTAACGATGCATTGTCTGTATCATTTACCCAAGAACAATCTGAATCAAATCGTCAGGTAATGAAAGAAACAGGAACGGGTAAAACCAAAACTTCAGTAGAAACTGATATCAAAGCTCTTCAAGCTGCCTATACTATGGGTGGAATGACAATGTCTGTCGCAAGAAAAGAGATTGAAAACATGAACTATGAAAAAGCTGTTGACGCGAGCGAAACTGTATTTGCAGTATCTCTAGCATTTTAGTTAAATCTTTAATTTAAAGATTAAAAAAGCCGACGAGAAATCGCCGGCTTTTTTTTTATTTCAGACAATAAAGATATTCCCTTAGATCCTACTAAATTAAGCATAAGTAAGTTCTTGTTCCTTATTCCGCCCAAAGGAATTAAATCTACCAAATAATTTTTATTGATCAGATTAAATTTAATTATTCCAAGATAATCTTTTTTATTTTTATAGGTAGTTTTAAAAAGTCTAGATAAAACAATGGTATTACAGCCTTGTTTTATTTTTTCGTATATTTCTCTGAAATTATGTGCAGATCCAATTTTAGGGTAGCTAAAGCATGGATATTTTTTTTTATTATAAGACGAAAGATATAGTCCGTCCGCACCGCAGGATATAGCCAATTTATAGTTATTAGCTACATAAAATTTAAAATTCTTGATCTTACATTTCATTCTAAACTTATTTAATTGTGTATGATTTTCTGCTTTTCTATTATTTCGATATATAATCGTAATTTTCTTATTTTTTTTTAAACAATCAAGATCTACAGACATAGTATTTTCTATGTAAAAATAATAATTATTCTTTATAATAAACATATATGAACTCAATAGTTTCCAAATTTGAAAATATAAAATCTCTTATTAATAATAGCAATATAAAGATTATTGCTGTTTCCAAAACATTTACTAGCCAAGAAATAACCCCTTTAGTTGCTCATGGACACCTTCATTTTGGTGAAAATAAAGTCCAAGAGGCTAAATCTAAGTGGCTTGATTTAAAAAAAATTAATCCAAACATAAACTTACACATGATTGGAAAATTACAAAGCAACAAAGCAAAAGAGGCTGTCAAGCTTTTTGATTATGTCCACTCTTTGGATAGTCAAAAACTTGCAATTATTTTGTCCAAACAAGAAAAAATGGTCAACAGAAAACTTAAATATTTTATTCAGGTTAATATAGGTAATGAAAAACAAAAAGCAGGAATTGGTATCGATCTGCTTGATGATTTTTACTATTATTGCGTTAAAGAATTAAAAATTAATATTATTGGTTTAATGGTAATACCACCAAACAATGATAATGCTGGGGATTATTTTAAAAAGTTATTAGAATTGAATACGCTGTTAGGTTTAAAGGAATTAAGCATGGGCATGTCTGCGGATTTTAAAATAGCATTGGGCTACAAAACAACTTTTGTAAGGATAGGCAGTTCAATATTTGGTAGCAGAAGTTAATTAATTATTATTTTTGATTTGTTGTCCATTTTCTTAATCATTTGAATCATATCTTTTTTAGATATTGCAATACATCCTTTTGTAGGTTTATAATTCCTTCTAGCTATATGTAAAAAAATTGCACTACCTTTATTTTTGATAACAGGTCTTAAGTTATAATTAATTACAATCAATAGATCGTAAATATTTTCTTTCAGCCAAAGTTTTTCATTACTTGACACAAACGGCAGTTTAACCAATCTGTTGTATTGTTTAGAGTTAGTGTCATCACACCAACCCATATTTTTGTTTATGATATTTTTTTTAAGCTGTGTTTTTATTTTTGATACTCTGTCTTTCCTATAAAATATTGATTTAAATTTAAAAGCGCCCCTAGGAGTTTTTCCATCGCCCTCTATTTTTTGTGATGTAATTCCTCTTTTACCTATTGAACATTTTACCCTATACTCATTAAAATATAAAAATTTATTTTTTAATTTTATAATCATATAATTATGAAAAATAGCTTACTTATTTTTGGCACTAAAAATCTTAACGATTCTCTAGGAGAAATCAAAGAGTATTTAAACTTTACATTACTCTTCTACGACAAGTTTCTATTTTCAGACATATCTATCCCTACTACAAGCGCTGTACTGATCGATAGCGAGATTTGCAATGACCCAGACGTCCTAAACTTAATTAAAAAAATTAAGAATAAACCTTTTTTGCTCTTAAAAAAATATAAAATGTCTAATGTTCCTAATCTAGATTACGATGATGTGATTATTCTACCTTTAAGCTTAGTGGAGATATCAGATAAGATAAAAAATTTAATAACCTCAAGAACATATAATCAAAATTCATCAATTCAAATTAAAGAATATGTGCTTGATAAGAATGAAAGAAAGCTAAAGCGTAACAGTTTATTTGTAACTCTAACGGAAAGAGAAATTCAACTTATAGAATTATTGTTTAATGAAAAAAACCCAATATCTAAGAACATTATTCTAAAAAAAATATGGAAATATGCAGAAGATGCTGACACCCACACAATAGAGACTCATATTTATCGATTGAGGAAAAAAATATTTAATAAATTTAAAGATGAAAAATTTATAACTAATTCTAAATCTGGATATTCAATTTGAAAAAAAGAAATAGAATAGCCATAGATTTATTTGCCAATAAATATCGAAAACGCGTAGTTAAGCCAAAAAAAGGAAAGGGTAGCTTTAAAAGAAAAAATTAATTTAATCTAGCTCCAATTTTTTGAATTATTTTTGAAGCCATTTCTGTTCCTTGTTGAAGACTTTCTCTTGTAGACATTTTATTAACATAACCATGCAGAAATCCAGCAGCAAATAAATCTCCTGCTCCAGTTAAATCAACTATGTTAAGTTTTTTTTGGCTATCACACTCAGCTACTTCAGATCCACTAATTGCCACACTCCCTTTATCTGATCTTGTTATTATTAGTAATTTATTTAAATCTTTCCCAAATTTAATTACATCATCAAATTTTTTTGTATCTATTAATTCCATTATTTCCTGTTCATTAGCAAATGTAATATCTAGTTTATTTTTAACCAAGTTGTAAAAACTTTTTTTATGTCTATCTACACAGAATTTATCTGATAACGACATTGCTGACTTATTTGCACAACTTAGGGCCTTATCAAAAGCAGCCTTAGGTTCTCCTTCATCCCACAGATAGCCTTCTAAAAAAACTAATTCACTTTGTTTTATGAAATTTTCATCAATATCAGCAGGAGAAATTTTTCCTGCAATTCCAAGAAATGTACACATTGTTCTCTCTGAGTCAGGAGTAATTAAAATTAAACAGGTACCAGTCGGAGTTTTTTCTGACTTTTTATCATAACAGTATTTAACTTTTTCATCTGTTAAACTTTTCTCATATTCATTACCTAGTTTATCGTTATTAACTTTTCCTATAAATGAGACTTCATTTTGAAGTTGTGACAGACCTACAATAGAATTAGCAACAGATCCGCCAGCTATGGTTTTTTCAATATTCAAGTTAGACAGTAATAGTTTAAACTCTTCTTCACCTACCAACTTCATAGTACCTTTAGTTAGATTATTTTTAATTAAAAAGTCCTCATCGATCTTACAAATAACATCTACAATTGCGTTACCTATTCCTAAAATTTTCATATTATTTATTAAGCTTTTATATTTATAAATGGTTTTTTTCTATTTGGAAAACAAGATTTGCAAATTTTACAACTTATACCATAACATTCCCTAGCTTTACAATATTCCCTTCCATAAAAAATAATTTGAAGATGTAGTTTATTCCAGGACTTTTTTGGAAAAAGTCTTTTTAAATCTTGCTCAGTTTGTACTACATTCTTGCCATTAGTTAATCCCCATCTTTGCGCTAATCTATGAATATGAGTATCAACAGGAAAAGCTGGTTGACCAAAACCTTGAGACATAACTACGCTTGAAGTTTTATGACCAACACCTGGTAATTTTTCTAATTCTTCAAAACTTTTAGGAACTATACTGTTATGGTTTTTTATTAATTGTTTTGATAATAAATATATGCTTTTTGCCTTTACCCTAAAAATCCCTATACTTTTAATAAGTGTTTCAATTTTTTTTCTTCCCAATTTAACAAAATGTTCAGGTGTATTATATTTGGGGTATATATCTCTAGTTACATTATTTACGTTCAAGTCAGTACACTGAGCAGATAAAAGAACCGAAATTAACAAAGTGAACTTACTGTTATGTTTTAGGGGAATGGGTGTTGTAGGATAAATTTTATTTAATATTTTTAAGATTATCTTAGCTCTTTGGTTGTTATCCATTATTTTAAACTTATTTAAAATTTAAAACATTTCTCATTGAATATAAGCCTGGTTTTTTATTTACCAACCATTTTGCTGCTGTTAAAGCACCTTCAGAGTAAAGAGCTCTATCAAATGCCTCGTGATTTAAGGTAATTATTTCCTTACCACTAGAAAATTTAACTTCATGTTCTCCAATAATTTCTCCTTTCCGCAATGAGTTAAAGTTTATTTTTTTTCCATAAGGAAATTTTTTTTTATTTAAAAATTTTTTCCCAATTATACTATAAAGATCTTTTTTTCTTCCTGTAGCTATACCTTTTCCAAGCATCAAAGCTGTACCTGACGGGTGGTCTTTTTTATGCTTATGGTGTACTTCAAAAATTTTACTTAAAAAATTACTATTTAAAGATTTTGATGCAATTTCTGTTAAATACATAAGAAGGTTAATTCCCAAACTCATGTTTCCTGCTTTTAGGATTGTTATTTTTTTTGAGTAATATTTAATTAGTTTTTCTTCTTTTTTAGTAAAGCCCGTAGTCCCAATAACAATTTTCTTTTTAAGTCTAGTTGCAATTTTTAAAATTTCCAAGGTACATTTTGGGACAGTAAAATCTATTATTACATCTGCTTTTTTAAAAGCAAGCTCATTATTTAAATCAGGCTTAATACCGTTTATTTTTTTATTTATTATTCTATTCTCAGTAAGCACTGTCAGTTTGAAATTTTTATCTTTTTTAGAAGCCTTAATAATCTGTTGTCCCATTCTTCCCATACATCCAGAAATTGCTAAATTAATCTTTTTCATTATTTCGTTCCCCAAAATTTTTTAGCTTTTTCAAAAAAGCTTTTTATAGTTGGACTTAGCTTGGTATTTTCTAGCTCCTTAAATTTTTCCAGAAGATCTTTTTGTCCCTTAGATAATGATATAGGAACCTCAGGAATAATTCTAATATATAAGTCTCCAAAAGTACTTTTCCTTAAAATGGGCATACCTTTATCTTTTAGGCGCAATTGTTTACCATGTTGTGTACCTGCTGGAATTTTAACATTAACTTTACTTCCGTTAATGCAAGGAACTTCTATAGATGTTCCTAATGCTGCATCTGCAAACGTAATTGGCAACTCAAAAAATAAATTTTCTTCTGACCTTTTAAAAATATTGTGATTTTTTACTGAGATAAATAAATATAAATCTCCACTAGCTCCACTTTTACTACCAGCTTCTCCCTTGCCCGAAAGTCTTATCCTTGTTCCATCATCTACACCTTTTGGGATTTTTACTGAAACTGATTCATCGCTCTGAACTTTTCCGCCACCGCTACATTTTTTACATGCCTTGCCAATAGTTTCACCATTTCCATGACATTGAGGACAGGTCTGTTGAACTGTAAAAAAACCCTGGCTAGATCTAATCTTGCCATTACCTTTACAATAGTCACATTTTATTGGTTTTGTCCCTGGTTCAGCTCCGCTTCCACTACAACCACCACATTTTTTATATGTTGTATAATCTATTTTCTTCTCTAAACCTTTGTATGCATCTTCTAAATTTATACTCAAATCATATCTTAAGTCATTACCTCTATTTCCAGAAGATCTTCTGTCTGATTCTCTCGAACCATTTGAAAAATCTCCAAAAAAATCTTCGAATATATCTGAGAAGGAAGATGTGTCAAAACCAGCATTACCTTGACCACCACCGAAAGCCGCATGACCAAATTGATCATAATTATTTTTTTTTTTATCATCTGAAAGAACGCCATAAGCTTCACTTGCTTCTTTGAATTTATCCTCAGAAGCTTTATTGCCGGGATTTTTGTCAGGGTGATATTTAAAAGCAGTAGTACGGTATGCTTTTTTTATTTCATCTTTTGAAGCAGAACTATTTACTCCTAAGATATCGTAGTAGTCTCTCTTGGCCACAAAAGTTGCTCCGTTTTTTAATATATCTTAGGCGCTTTTTTCTTTATCTTTTTTTACGTCTTTATCATCTTTATCGTCTTTTACATCTTCAAAGTCAGCATCTACTACATCTTCTTTTTCTTTATTTTTTTCTTTGTTTTCTTGGTTGTCAGATTTAGCGGAAGAATCTTGCTGTTGATTTTTATAAACTGCCTCACCTAATTTCATAGAAACTTGTATTAAATCTTGAGTTTTCTTCTTAACTTCCTCAGTGTCGGTATCAGTACTTTCGAGAGATTTTTTTAAATCAGATATTCCAGCTTCTATGGCTTTTCTCTCTTCTTCAGTTACTTTGTCACCATGCTCTTTTAAGCTTTTTTCTGTAGAAAAAATAATGCTATCAGCTTGATTTCTTGCATCAATAGTTTCTCTTTTCTTTTTATCTTCTTCCTTATTGGCTTCCGCTTCTTTTACCATTTTTTGAATTTCTTCATCTGTTAAGCCACCAGAAGCTTGAATTTGAATTTTTTGCTCTTTACCTGTTCCTTTATCTTTTGCGGAAACACTCACTATCCCGTTAGCATCAATGTCAAATGTAACTTCTATTTGTGGAGTCCCTCTTGGTGCTGGTGGAATACCCACAAGTTCAAAATTTCCAAGTGATTTATTATCCGATGCCATTTCTCTTTCTCCTTGCAACACTCTTATTGATACAGCTGGTTGATTATCTTCAGCAGTTGAAAACACCTGGCTTTTTTTTGTTGGAATTGTTGTATTTTTTTCAATCAACTTAGTTGAAACTCCGCCTAGCGTTTCGATTCCTAGTGATAAAGGTGTTACGTCTAACAATAAAACATCCTTAACATCACCTTGAAGCACACCTGCTTGAATAGCGGCACCCATAGCAACTACTTCATCCGGGTTAACACTTTTATTAGGTTCTTTTCCAAAGAAATTTTTAACTGCCTCAATAACTTTAGGCATTCTTGTCATTCCGCCAACTAAAACAACCTCATTGATTTCAGCAGCAGAGAAACCAGAATCTTTCAGAGCAGTTTTACAAGGAGTTAATGTTTTTTCTATTAGTTTTCCAACTAATGCCTCCAGTTTAGCTCTAGTAAACTTTAAGTTAACATGTTTGGGTCCTGTTTTGTCAGCAGTAATAAAAGGGAGATTTATTTCAGTTTGTGTAGCAGATGATAATTCAATCTTTGCTTTTTCTGCTGCTTCTTTTAATCTTTGTAAGGCAAGTTTGTCTGATCTTAGATCAATGCCGTTATCTTTTTTAAATTCATTAATTAAATAATTAACAATTTCATCATCAAAATCTTCACCACCTAAAAATGTGTCTCCATTAGTTGATTTTACCTCAAAAACGCCATCTCCTATTTCAAGAATGGAAACATCAAAAGTGCCACCACCCAAATCATATACGGCAATTTTTTGGCTGCCTTTTTTATCTAAGCCATATGCTAATGACGCTGCTGTGGGTTCGTTTATAATTCTTAAAACTTCAAGACCTGCAATTTTCCCCGCATCTTTTGTAGCTTGTCTTTGTGCATCATTAAAATATGCTGGAACGGTTATAACTGCTTTTGTTACAGCTTGCCCCAGATACTTTTCGGCAGTTTCTTTCATTTTTTGTAAAACGAAGGCAGAAATTTGAGCAGGAGAATATTTTTGACCCTTTGCTTCAATCCAAGCTTCACCTTTATCCGATTTAACTATTTTATAAGGAACTTTTCCTAAATCCTTTTTTACAGAATCATCTTCAAAGCTTCTACCAATTAGTCTCTTAGAAGCAAAAATTGTATCTTGTGCATTTGTTACAGCTTGTCTCTTAGCTGGTTGGCCAACTAATTTTTCATTGTTTTCTAAAAATGCAACAATAGAAGGTGTAGTTCGAGCACCTTCAGCATTTTCTAAAACTTTTGCCTGTGAGCCATCCATGATAGCTACACATGAATTTGTTGTTCCGAGATCTATTCCAATTATTCTGCTCATTATATTAATCCTTTGTTTCTGATTATTAAGTATATGGGTGTTTTTTATTTCTCTACAAGAGTTGAATTGCTATTTTTTTTCTCATTTTCATCATTTTTAACCTCTCTTTTCTTAGCCACAGCAACAAATGATGGTCGTAATAGCTTATCTTTAAAAAAATAACCAGCCTGAATTTCTTGAAGTACAGTACCTGGCTCAGCATTTTCATCTTCCATTTCAAGCATAGCTTGATGATTATTAGGATCAAATTTTTGATGAAGACAATCTATCTTTTTAATATTGTTTTTTTCAAATATAGACACTAGGTCTTTTTCAATTATTTGAATATTTTGTAGAAATTTATTTAAGTCTTTATTTTCTTTTAAACTCTCATCATTTTTAATTGATTGATGAGCTCTTTGTAAATTATCAAGTAGTGACAAAGTTTCTCTCGCGAAATTAAATCCACCGTATTCAAAGGCTTCTTTAGTTTCTTTTTCAGATCTTCTTCTTTGATTTTCCGAGCTAGCTAGAGCTCTTAACAATTTATCTTGGGTTTCATTTAGTTTTTCTTCGATGGAAGGTTCTTTGATAGCATCAATTTGTTTTTCCTCTTTATTAGAATCTATTTCAGAGGCTAAATTTTGTTCTTTTTTTTTGTCGTTCTCTTTTTCCATAACTGGTATATAGGGTTTTAAAATTAAATTACTAGAGTGAAATGAAAAAATTAACAAAAATATTGATAGGAACTCACAATAAAGGAAAGATTAAAGAAATTAGTTATTTATTAAATAAAAAAATAAAAAAAATCTCTCCTTTTCAATTGAATATAGATAGCCCAGTTGAAACTGGAAAAACTTTTAAATCTAATTCAGAACTAAAAGCTAAATATTTTTTTAAAAAATCAAAAATTGCCACAATTTCTGATGACTCCGGACTTTGTATTGAATGTCTTGGTAATAAACCTGGAGTTTATTCAGCAAGGTGGGCAAAAAAATATGGCAACTTTAAGCAAGCAATGTTGAAAATAATTCATTTAGTAAAAAATAAAAATAAAAATAAAAATAAAAAAAAACAAAACACAAAAGCAAAGTTTGTTTGTAGTTTAACACTTCATATTAACGCTAAAAAAAAATACAACACTACAGGCATAATATACGGTAATATTTCAGATAAAATATTAGGTAAAAATGGGTTTGGTTATGATCCTATTTTTATTCCAGCTGGTCTTAATTTAACTTTTGGTCAAATGGAAAATAGTGAAAAAGTACTCATGGATCACCGTTACCTTGCCTTTAAAAAGTTAAAAAAAAAATTTAATGTTCTTTAAATTTATTATTTTCAGTTTTATACATTTTTAAAATTTGTGAGACTTGTCTATCTTTGAACTCAAATGTCCCGATTTTTCCTTTTATTTGTTTTTTTATAAAAAAATCACTAATTGTATTAATAGTATTATTTTTATTCCATATATAATAAATCAAACCTATAGCATCATAGGATAGAATTGTAATTTCATCTGGTTTCTGTAAAAAAGTTTTATAATAATCTTCGTTATATTTTTTAAACTGTTTTCTATCTACAGAAGGAAAGTATAAATTCTTAACAGAGTTTGAGCGAAATATACTCTCATCAAACCACTGGTTTACAGTTATGTAGCTTACTACTTCATCATCAACATCTGAAAAAACAAGAGAAGCAAGAACACTTTTTAAGCTATTTCCAAAATCAATTATTATTATAGAGTCAAAATCAACAGACCCTAAGGTATAAAGTTTTTTAAGATTTTCTAACTCTTTTTTCGATTTTACGTCATTCTTTTTTTCTAAAATTGTTTTTCTTATTTCGAGATTTTTCTTTCTTTGACTGTAATTTGTTAGTTTCTCTATTTCTCCAGTAAGAACTCTTGGATCAGCACTATATTTAAAGATTTTATAGTTATTTAATTTAAGTAATTTAATTTTTTTATCTATAAATTTTTCGTAATTGTTTTTAGGATACAAAATTAGGGTTTTATATTTTTTTTGCTTAATTAAAAATTGTTCTATTGTTTTAAGCTGTGACTCGAGGCTAATCCCTATATTAATTACATTACCTAAGATCTTCGGTTCCTTATTTGAAAGTGAAATAAATATTGTGTCTTTATATTTTTCAAGTTCACTAAACGACGACGAGCTCATAGGACCAATTATTATTTTAGCTCCATTAAATATTATTTCTTTTATAGCTAAATTTAATTTCTTAATATCGTTAGTACCGCTGTCTCTAGGTATTATAATAATATTTTCATCATTTATTTCATCGAGCGCAAGCTGAGTAGACAGCAGAAGAGATTCACCTAAATTGCTATATTCTCCAGAAAAAGGTGCTAGTAAACCAACTCTAAGCTTTCCATCGTTTTCAGCAGAAAGTAAAATGCCGTTAAACAATATGAATATATAAGAAAAAAATGTAATAATAATTTTAATCATTATTTATGAACGAATTTAAGAAAGGATTATATATTGTGTCAACGCCCATAGGGAATTTAGATGATATAACATTAAGGTCTCTAGAGGTATTAAAAAATTCAGACATAATACTATGCGAAGATACTCGTAGATCATTGAAGTTGCTAAATCACTACAAGATTAAAAAAAAATTAATTTCTTACCACAAGTTTAATGAACATGAAAAGCTAGAAAAAATCATAGAACATTTAAATGAGGGTAAAATTTTGTCTTTAATCTCCGATGCTGGGACACCTACACTTTCAGATCCAGGATTTTTACTAGTTAAAACTTGTGTAGAAAAAAAAATAAATATTTTTCCTATCCCAGGTCCCTCTTCTATTACAGCAGCAGCAAGTATAGCAGGATTTGAGGATAAGTTTCTTTTTTATGGATTTTTACCAAAAACTGAAAATGTTCTTATTAAAGTTTTAAATAATATTAAAAGTTTAGATTTTGCTATAATTTTTTTTGTGCCAGGAATAAAAATAAATTTTTATTTAAATTTTTTTAAAGAATATTTTTCTGGAAGAGACATTGTAATTGCTAGGGAAATTACGAAAATACATGAAACATTTTATAGAGATTCAGTTGATACAATAAAGCCCTTTAAATCAACATTGAAAGGTGAACTAACTATTGTAATTTCAAAAATTTACCATAATAATGTTTCAAAACCAGACCAAGATATCGAAAGCCAGGCAATTAAATATCTAAAAAAATATAGCTTAAAAGATGTTGTAGAATTAATTTCAAAAAAAGAAAAAATATCAAAAAAAAAAATATACGAGATTTGCTTAAAAATAAAAAACAATGAAAAAAATAATTAGTCTTACCCTTTTATTTATGTTGATGGCAAGTTGTGGAAAGTCGGGTCTGTCTACTTTTGGCAGAGGTGTAAACATAGGATTTGACCCAAGAACAGTAGGCATGCAAATAGATGACACACTTATGCAAAAGAGTTTAGTTGCAAGACTAGCACTTACAAAAAAGCAATATTTTTTATCAATACAAGTAGAAATTTTAGATGGTCAAATATTCTTAACAGGAAAAGTAGATGATCCAGAAGAAAAAATTAAAATAACAAAATTGTCATGGGAAACAAAAGGTGTAAGATCAGTTAAAAATGCTATAGCTATTAGAGGACAAACTAATTTTAGGAGCACAGCAAAAGATATTTTAATAACCTCACAACTTAGAACTGCTTTAATTTTTAATAGATTGACAAAATCAGCAAATTACACTCTAGAAACAATTAACAGAAAAGTTTATATTTTTGGTATTGCTAAAGACAGTAAAGAAAAAAAAGAAGTAATAGCTGAAGCACAAAAAATATATGATGTTGAAACAGTAATACCGACAATTTATCTAGTATCTGAGCTTAGCAGAAATAAAACTTAATTTTTATAATCAATTACTTCTGATGAATAAGCAGCAATAGAAGCAAGATTTAAAATATCTGATGGAGACGATCTTAAAGGAACAATTTCAATTGGTAGACCTAGTCCAATTAACAATGGCCCGATTAGTTTAGCCCCACCAAAAGCTTTCATTAATTTAACAGTTATAGAAGCACTATGTAGAGCTGGCATTATTAAAATATTAGCATTACCAACAATTTTAGAAAAAGGATATGATGCTTTATATTCTGGATCTAAAGCAACATCAGGCTGCATTTCACCATCATAATCAAAGTCTATTTTTCTGGTTTTCATCAATTCAATAGCTTCTCTAACATGTTTTGTTCTCACTGTTGCAGGTTTCCCAAAAGTTGAGTGTGATAGAAAAGCTACTTTGGGATCAAATCCGAACAATCTTGAGACTCTAGTACTTGAAATAGCTATTTCAACAAGTTGCTCTGCTGTTGGGTTATCATGCACATTAGTGTCTGCTACAAAAATTGTTCTACCTTTCGAAACTAACATAGTTAGTCCAAAAATTATTTCTCCAGGTCTAGAGTCCACTACTTTATTTAATTTTTCTATTGTAGCAGCGTGATGTCTCGTGCTTCCTGTTACCATTGCATCTGCATCTCCACAAGCAACCATACACGAACCCCAGGTAACCCTATCATTTCTCACCAGATGATCACATTCTCTTTCTAGCATGCCACTTCTTTGAAGTTTTTTATATAAATGTTTAGTATATTTTTCTCTTTGTTCAGTATTTTTTGAACTTACTATTTCTATTTTAAAATTTTCATCTAAACCTATATTTCTTAGTTGTTCTTTAACTTTTTCTTCTTTCCCGATTAAAACTGGAATTCCTAATTTACTATTCTTAAATGCAACCGCAGCTTTTAAAATGCTAGGGTCCTCTCCTTCTGCAAAAACAACTCTTTTTTGAGATTTTTTAATTTGAGCATTGATACTTTGCATAATATTCATTGATGGATCAAGCCTTCTAGACAAATCTTCTTTATATTTTTCTATGTCGGTAATTTTTATCCTTGCAACACCAGACTTCATAGCAGCTTCTGCCACTGCAGCAGGTATGACACTGATTAATCTTGGATCGAAAGTAGAAGGAATAATATATTCTTTTCCATATCTTGGTCTTTCTCCACCATAAGCTGCTATCACTTCATCTGGAACTTCTTCCCTTGCTAATTGTGCAATTGCTTTTGCTGCAGCTACTTTCATCTCTTCATTAATTTCTCTCGCTCTAACATCAAGTGCTCCTCTAAAAATATAGGGAAAACCAATAAGATTGTTGACTTGGTTTGGATAATCAGATCTTCCAGTCGCAACTATAGCATCTGTGCGCACTTCTTCTACTAGTTCTGGTTTTATTTCTGGATCAGGATTTGCACATGCAAAAATAATAGGATTTTTTGCCATTGATTTTACCATGTCTTTTGTAAGCACATCTTTGGCCGACAAACCTAAGAAAATATCTGCTCCATTAACAGCTTCAGCAAGTGTTCTAAATTTTGTCTCATTTGCATGTGCTGATTTAAATTGATCGACATTTTTTCTACCTTTGTAAATTACACCTGATCTATCACACATGATTACATTTTCATTTTTTACTCCAGAAAGTTTAAATAAATTTGTGCATGCGATTGCGGAAGCACCAGCACCATTTACAACAACTTTTACTTCATTAATTTTTTTTTTGGAAATATCTAAAGCATTGATAAGAGCTGCTGTTGTTATTATCGCCGTGCCGTGCTGATCATCATGAAAAACAGGAATATCCAAAAGCTCTTTTAGCTTTTGTTCTATAATAAAACAATCAGGTGCAGCAATATCTTCTAGGTTAATCCCACCAAAAGTATTGCCAATATTTTTAATTGTATTAATAATTTCATCAGCGTCTGAACTATCGACTTCTATATCAATCGAATCTATATCGGCGAATCTTTTGAATAAAACAGATTTTCCTTCCATCACAGGTTTTGAGGCTAAGGCTCCAAGATTTCCAAGACCTAAAATCGCTGATCCATTGCTAATCACTGCAACTAGATTACCTTTACTGGTGTAGTCATAAGCAGTTTCAGGATTTTCCGCTATTCTCTTAACCGGAACTGCAACACCAGGAGAATAAGCCAAGGATAGATCTCTTTTTGTTATTAGAGGTTTAGATGAATTTATCTCAATTTTGCCAGACTTACCATGTGTATGAAAGTCTAATGCCTCTTTATCTGAGTAATGGTCAATTTTAGATTTTTTTGTCATTAAAATTTAGTATGTAATATAAAATAAGTAAAATCATCAATAATTTAATTTTTTTTAATAGTAAAATATATGAATTTATTATCTTCAGCTTCTGTATTTAGTTTCTATACTTTGATTAGCAGAGTACTTGGATATTTTAGAGATATATTAATAGCAACTTTTTTAGGTGCCTCTATATATGCGGATGCTTTTTTCGTTGCTTACAGACTACCGAATACCTTTAGAAGACTTTTTTCAGAAGGAGTTTTTAATGCAGCTTTTATTCCGAGCTATATGGAAGAAAATTCAACTAATAAAACTGAAGGAAAAAAATTTGCAGATGATGTTTTAAACTTATTGGTAATAGTTTTATTAGGACTTATTTTCTTAGTAGAATTTTTTACACCAGCAATTGTTTATTTAATAGCGCCAGGATTTTATGATGATATGGAAAAATTTGATTTAGCTGTTGAACTTTCAAGAATAACCTTTCCGTTTTTATTTTTTGTTAGTTTGTCTTCCTTTTTTTCAGGAATATTAAACTCCAATAATAAATTTGCAGTGGCAGCAGCAGCTCCAATTATTCTAAATATTTTTCTAATATCTAGCTTATTTATTTCTCATTTTTTTAAACTTAATTTTGAATTTAATCTTTCTTATGCAGTATCATTAGCTGGTTTATTTCAACTAATTTTTTTAATATTTTTTACCAAGTATTATTATAAGCCAACTATTAATTTCAAAATTAAAATTAACTTAAAGGTTAAATTTTTTTTAAAAAAATTATTGCCAAGTATATTCTCATCAGGTGTTACGCAAATTAATATTTTAGTAGGTACAATTATTGCCTCATTCGAAGCAGGGGCGGTTTCTTATTTGTATTATGCAGATAGAATTTATCAAATTAATTTAGCTATTGCTGGAATCGCAATCGGTACTGTGGCACTTCCAGAACTATCAAGAAAAATAAAAATAGGAAATATTACTGAGGCAATGAACATACAAAATAAGTCCATTGAGTTATGTTTGCTTCTTTCTATTCCAGCAAGTTTAGGTTTAGTAATTGCCTCACAACAAATTACAAGTGCTTTGTTTGGTTATGGATCGTTTTTAGAAACAGATGTTATTCATACCGCTCAAGCGTTAAAATATTTTGGATTTGGAGTGCCTGCATTTGCTTTAATTAAAGTTCTTTCCAACTTTTTATTTGCTAGAGACAACACTAAAATTCCATTTTATATCTCTGCTTTTAGTGTTTTCTTAAATATTACAATATCTATAATTTATTTTAAAGAAATGGGATTTATTATTATTCCGATTGCTACATCTATAGCAACGTGGTGTGCTGTAGTAATTTATTTAATTTTATTAATAAAACTAAAATATCTAAACACTAGTTCTGTTTTTTATATTAACTTTGTAAAAACAATTATTTCTGCAGTTATAATGAGCCTTCTTCTCTATTCTTTAATTAATTTTTTTGAGGATAAGCTTATTTATACTAATTATTATAAGTCATTTTATCTTATAATGATTGTAGGTTTAGTAGCTGTAATATATTTATTGTCAGCTCGCTTACTAGGAGTTTTTAAAATAAAAAACTTTAATACAAATTAAAAATGAATAAAAATAAATTAGTTTTTTCAGGAGTACAACCAACCGGTAATCTTCATTTAGGCAATTATCTAGGCGCTTTAAAAAATTTTGTATCCTTACAGGAGTCAACAGCGTGTATTTATTGTGTTGTTGATCTTCATGCTATAACGGTCTTTCAAGATCCAACAGAACTAAGAAACAACATTTTAGAAACTACCGCTGGTTTTCTTGCAACTGGACTTGATGATAAAAAAAGTATTATTTTTAACCAGTCTTCTGTTAGTGGACATGCTGAACTTGCTTGGATTTTAAACTGTGTTGCACGCGTTGGCTGGTTAAATAGAATGACTCAGTTTAAAGATAAGGCAGGTAAGGATAGAGAAAAAAAAAGTGTTGGGCTTTATATTTATCCAAATCTAATGGCAGCAGATATTCTTTTATACAAAGCTACACATGTTCCGGTGGGAGCAGATCAAAAACAACATTTAGAGCTTTGCCGAGATGTTGCACAAAAATTTAATAATGATTTTAAAAAAAATATATTCCCATTACCAGAACCATTAATACAAAAAAATATATCAAGAGTTATGAGTCTAAGAGATGGCACAAAAAAAATGAGCAAATCTGATGAGTCTGATTATTCTAGAATAGACTTAAAGGACTCAGCAGATGATATTATTAAAAAAATCAAAAAAGCTAAATCGGACTCTTCACCAATACCAGATAATTTAAATGATTTAGAAAAAAAACCTGAAGCTTTAAATTTAATTAACATATATTCAGATTTAACAAGTAAATCTTTAGAGAAATCTTTAAACGAACTAAAAGGGAAAGAATATTCATTTTTAAAAAAAAAATTATCAGAGATTTTAATTGAAGTGATCTGCCCAGTTGGAAAAAAAATAAGAGATTTGTTGGACGATAAAAGTTATCTAGAGAAAGTTCTCAAAGAAGGTACTCAAAAAGCTAGAAATATTGCTGAGCACAACCTTAAGGAGATAAAAAATGCTGTAGGCTTTTTTTAATTAAAGGTGATATAAACACACAATGATTATAACAGAACTAACACCAAACCCAGATTCATTAAAATTTTTGTCTGAAAAGATAATCTCAACAACAGGAACTGTAGAGTTTCAGAAGAAAGATTATAATAATATTGAAAACGAATTCGTAAAAAGTTTACTTAACCTAACAGGTGTAGAACTAGTTTTACTAGCTGACAATTTTTTGTCAGTAAAAAAAAATAAAGAAATTTCTTGGGACGTATTAAAACCAGCAGTCATTTCGCATATGAACGATTATTTTGAAAAAAATGAAAAGCCTATACTCAGTGAAAAAAGTAAAATAAATGAGCACAAATTAAGCTCAGGAGAAGTGGAAGATCGAATAATAAAAGTTTTAGATGAAAAAGTAAGACCAGCTGTCGCAAAAGATGGAGGGGATATTAAATTTAAATCTTTTAAAAATGGCATTGTGCATGTTGAATTACAAGGAAGTTGCTCGGGATGCCCAAGCTCATTAATGACTTTAAAGCAGGGAGTTCAAAATTTACTTTGTCATTATGTGGAAGAAGTAAAATCAGTAGAGGCTATTTAATATGGGAAAAGTCATAAGTTATAGACAAAAACTAATAGAGCTAGCAAGAATTTATAAAATTGAAAAAGTTTTAGATCAAAATCTGAAGCACACCACTTATGAGATAGAGATTACACTTTTGAAAAATAATGTTCCTATACCTTCAAGAAGAGGATATTTTTCCCATAAATTTAGAAATGAAATACTAAAACCTTCGTACGATACCATTAAAAATTTATTTGATATCAACTTCAATCTTATTACTAGATTTAAGAAGAATTTATTTTATTTTCCAAAAAAAAAATTATTTATAAATATTAATATTAATAAATATATAAAAAAATTCACTATCAGCATTGAGAGTTTTTTTAAAATTATATTCTCTAGTATTTCTAATTATTTTAAATTTATAGTTTTTAATATTGTTAATTTTTTTAAGATTTTGTCTAAGACAATAATTGAGAGTTTAAATGATATTTATAATTTTAAGGTTAAAGAAAAAATTCTAAAAAGTATTTTTATCAAGTCTGTTTACGCATCACTTGTAGTCGCTTTAGTTTTTTCCGGTTTCCACATAAAAGAGCTTATAACCGACGTAGATTCACTAAAAGTTTCTCTCCAAATAAAATCTGACAATAAAGCGATAGATAAAAAAAAAAAGAAAGAAGTTCTTAATTCACTAGACAGTATAAAAAAAAACAACTCTAAAAATTTAGTAAAATTACCGAAAGATAAAAAATCTTCATCCGTAGACGATGATTATACTTTAAACACACAAACAGTACTGAATTTATTTGAAGATTTAGAATATGATTTAGATAACGTAAGAAATAAAAAAAAAGTAAAACCAATATATTTTACAAGATTACCGAAAGATTTGGATAGTATTAAGAGTGTCAAAGAAAAAAAAGAAACTTTTTTACAAATTTTATTACCCCTAGTTGTTGCAGAGAATGAAAAAATTAAAGAAGATAGAAAATATTTATTAAAGATAATAAAAGATAATGAGTCTGAAGAAAGTAAAAAATGGCTAAGAAAAAAATATAAAGCATATAAAGTTTCAGATAAAAATATAAATGAGTTAATAGAAAAAATTGACATCATTCCAACATCAATTGCGCTGGCCCAAGCAGCAAAAGAAAGTGGTTGGGGTACTTCAAGATTTGCACTTGAAGGAAATGCTATATATGGACAGTGGACTTGGAATGGTGATGGTATTGAGCCACTAGAAAAAACTAAAGATCAAAATCATAAAATTCTTAAGTTTCCCTTACTAAGAGCTTCAGTAAAAGCATATATAACTAACTTAAATACTCACCGTGGGTACAAGAGCTTTAGAGCAAAAAGATCTGAATTAAGAAAGCAAAATAAAAAATTGGTAGGTGTAGATTTGATCCATGAGTTAGAAAATTACGCTCAAACTGGAAAAGAATACACTAGGATACTAGAAAAAATTATTAAGCAAAATGATTTAGACGAGCTAGAAGCAGTAACAATAGATGATTTTAAAGAAAGCAAAGAACTAAAACTTTAGCTTAAAGTTCTGATACAACAAATTGTACACCAAGCCAACGCCAAGATCCGTCAGGTTCTCTTAGTGAACAGTTAATTCTTCCTCTTTCAGTAGTAAATTTTCCTGTCAGATTAATTTTGATCTTAAAAGTATTTAAATATTCTATTTTAGATTTTTTCCACGTATTAAGTTCATTCGAATAACAATTCAATAATTTAATATTTTTTGTATCTTTAAAAAATTCAACAATAACCTCAGGAGGGTTATTAGTATTATTAATATATTTTTCTACAGGTGTAAACGATTTAAATTTTAAAGGAATAGTTTTAAGAATTAATTCAAACCTTTTTATTTCACCATATTTTTCATTAATAGAAAATCTAGGAAGTTCATAATAGTCTTTTGTTTCATCAGCAACACCTGAATGTTGACCAAACGCATATTTAAATCCAAGATCTTTAACAATATTTTTAAAGTTATTACTATACTCTCCAAATGGATATGAAAAAAAAAGGGAATTATGTCCTAGATTTTTCTTTAAATCTTTTATTGCAAGATTTATATCATCAGTAATTTCATTATTTGTTTTATCAATTAAATAATCATGAGAATAACTATGATTTCCTATATGAACATATTCTTCTTTAGATACTTCCTTAATTTGTTCCCAAGTCATATAACCCTTACTGCCAATCTCTCGTGTATTAACAAACAATATAAAAGGTATTTTATAATCTTTCAGTATTGGCCAAGCTTGATCGTAAAAAGATTTAAACGCATCGTCTATAGTTAGTAAAATTTTTCTTTCCTTTTTGTTATTTAAAAGGCTATTATTAAAATCATTTGGTTCTACAAATTTAATGTTTTTTTTTTTTATTAAATCAATTTGTTTTATAAAATCTATTATTTTTATATTCGTAGAGGGGTATTTATTTTCTTCAAATCGATGATACATAAGGACAATAATACCTTTATCTACTATATTATTTTCTACAGATGGAGATACGTTAGGTATAAAAGTAAGAAGTAAAAAAATGATTAAAGATTTTTTAATAATTGATTGCACGGGTAAAAATGATTCTATCGCATTAAAAATTAATAATAAGTTTTTTATAAAAAAAATACAGACTAATCTTCATAGAAATGAAATTTTAGCTTTAGAAATTGCTAATTTTATTGATAAATATAACGTAAAACTTAATAATAATTTCTCTCTTTTTATAAACACAGGACCAGGTAGCTTTTCTGGAGTCAGAATATCTTTAGCAGTAGCAAAAGGAATACAAATAGTAAAAAAAACAAATACCTACAGTTATAATAATTTTTTATTAAATGTTGCTCCTTATCTAAAAGAAAAAAAAGAGATAATTTCAATACAAAAAACAAATAATTTTTATTACTCTTGCAAAGGAACATTTGAAAAAAATTATACTTTTACTCCTCCGGAAAAAATAGATTTAAGCAAATTACAAGAAATGGGTGATTTATACATCGTTCCTGAGGAGATCAAAAATGATAATATGATTAAAAACTTAAATTCAAAAAAAATAAGAATTACTGAATTTAACCTTAAAAATATTGATTTATTAATAGAAAATAAGTTAGTTGAAAATAAATTGATTAAACCACTATATTTAAGTTAGATTGGGTAATTATATGAATAATATTGAAGAAAAATGTAAAATTAAAAACGTTAGACTTACAAATCAAAGAAGAGTTATTGCAAAAATTATGTCTAATGCGAATGACCACCCTGATGTTGATGAGTTACACAAAAGAGTTAATAAAATTGATAAAAAAATAAGTATTGCTACCGTGTATAGAACAGTCAAACTATTTGAAGAATCTGGAATAGTTGAAAAACATGAATTCAAAGGAGGTAAAGCAAGATACGAGGAAGCCCCAGAAGAACATCACGATCACCTAATTGACATAAACAGTGGTGAAATAATAGAATTTGTTAATAAAGACATAGAACTTTTGCAAAATAAAGTGGCAGAAAAATTAGGTTACAAATTGGTTGATCACAAACTAGAACTCTATGGTTCTAAAATAAAAAAATAATTTGTCTAAAAAAATATTTATCAAAACTTTTGGTTGCCAAATGAATGAATATGACAGTAATCGTATTTTGGATTTAGTTAAGACAATAGGCTATGTATCTACTCAGGACTCCTCAGAAGCAGACTGTTATGTTTTGAACACATGCCATATTAGAGAAAAAGCAACAGACAAAGTTTACCACGATGTTGGAAGACTAAAAAAAGAATTTCGGAATAGAAAAAAACCAATGGTGCTAGTTACAGGTTGCGTAGCACAAGCTGAAAATCAAGAAATGCTTAATCGTGAAAAATATATTGATGGTGTAATAGGACCTCAATCATATCACCAGATTCCGAGTATAATAAAGAAAATAGAAAACGAAAAATCTAAAGTAAATAGTACTGATTTTGAAGTTATAGAAAAATTTGACAGCTTAAATTTATTAAAAAACTCAAACTCCAAGGTGTCTTCTTTCTTAACAATACAAGAAGGATGTGATAAATTTTGTCATTTCTGTGTTGTGCCGTACACGAGAGGACCTGAGCATTCAAGATCATTTGATGAAATTATAAATGAAGCAAAACAACTAATAGACAACGGTGCTCAAGAAATTATTTTATTAGGACAAAATGTGAATGCCTACGAGACTAAAAACAAATTTAAAACATATCGTCTATCTGATTTAATATTTAAACTCAATGAGTTGCAAGACTTAAAAAGAATTAGATATACAACTTCACACCCAAAAGACGTTACAAAAGATCTAATACAGGCTCATAAAGATTGTGAAAAATTAATGCCAGTACTTCATTTGCCAGTGCAGAGTGGTTCTTCAAAAATTTTAAAATCAATGAATCGCAAACATAACATAGAAGAATATATTGAAATAATTGATAACATTAGGCAGGCTAAACCAAATATTAAATTTTCCTCAGATTTTATAATTGGTTATCCAGGTGAAACAAACATAGATTTTCAAGAAACTATAAATTTAATAAAAAAAATTGGATTTATTAACTCCTATTCTTTCATTTTCAGCGCAAGACCAGGTACACCAGCTTCAAAACTAGTTAGCACAGAATCTTATGAGGCAAA
>Ga0307986_10000804_pt1 | contig 23157 bp, 20 predicted proteins | sample EllFjometageno82_FD_203170 | JGI IMG/M metagenome (GOLD analysis project Ga0307986, IMG submission 203170) | Marine microbial communities from Ellis Fjord, Antarctic Ocean - #82 | ecosystem: Environmental > Aquatic > Marine > Unclassified | place: Southern Ocean | collected 2014-10-09
TATTAAGTTTTCTATTTTTTCTGCATATTCAAAAGAATCATCTTTAGCAAAAAGTATCTTGGGCATATATTTCATAAATACTTTTTTAGATAAAACTTTTCTAATTAGAAAAGAGTATTCTCTTAATTTTTTAATAACTTTCTCTGTATCTTTTCCTCCCAGAGGCAATACATACGCTTTTGCAATTTTAAGGTCTTGGCTCATTTTTACTTCTGTAACTGTAACAGTGTTAGTTTCTAAATTTGGCACTTTAGCTTCATTTCTGGCAAAAATCATACCTAAAGATTGCTTAATCATCTCCCCAACTCGTAATTGTCTTTGTGATACAGGTTTTCCCGTTTTATCAACCATTATACCATTCTCTCCGTCGATGTTGTGCTATATGCTTCAATTGTATCGTTTTTTTTAAAATCGACAAAATCTTTGAGTGTTATTCCACATTCTTGACCATTACTAACCTGTTTAGCCTGATCTTTTTCTCTAAAAATTGTGCTAATCTTACCACTGTAGATGATTGTTCCATCTCTAATTAACCTAGCATTCGCACCACTAGTTATTTCTCCTTCAGTTACTTTAGAGCCTGCAACTTTTCCTGTTCCTGAAACTTTGAAAATTTCTAAAATTTCTGCAGTACCTGTAATTGTTTCTTTAATATCTGGCGCAAGAAGTCCTGACATTTTTAATTTAATATAATCTAATACTTCATAAATAATATTATATGAAGAAATTTTAATTTTTTCATTCTCTGCTAATTTTTTTGCTTCTTTGCTTGGTTTAACATTAAATGCTATTAGGGTAGCATTGGATGCTTTTGCTAATGTTACATCAGTTTCTGTTACCATTCCAATATCTGATAAAATAATCCTAGGTTTAACTTCATTGTGTGTAATTTGATTGATAGCACTCTTGATTGCTTCAGCTGATCCATGCACGTCTGATTTTATAATAATGTTTAATTCTGAAACGGCTTTATCTGCAAAAGCAGAATCTTGAGTTGCAAGAGTAAGGGGACTTCCACCCGTTTTAGTTTCATCGGCTCTACTTTCACTTAATGTTTTAGCTTCCTTTTCAGAATCTAAAACAATAAAATCATCTCCAGATTTAGCTGCTCCATTAATTCCTAAAATTTCAACAGGTGTTGATGGTGGTGCTTCATTAATAGTTTTTCCTTTGTCATCAATTAATGCTCTTACTTTTCCCCATTTTAATCCACTAACAAAAAAATCTCCCCTTTTAATTGTTCCTGAGGTTACCACAACAGTTGCTACAGCTCCTCTACCCACGTCAATTTTTGATTCTAAAATAATTCCTGTTGCTTTGGATTCAAAATCAGTTTTTAAATCTAGAATTTCAGCTTGTAGTACAACCGCCTCTACTAATTTATCTAAGTTTTTTTTTGTTTTAGCAGAAATTTCAACCATCAAGGTATCTCCTGATAAATCTTCAGCAATAAGTTCATATTCTAAAAGTTGGTTTTTAATTTTTTGTGGGTCTGCCTCTGGTAAGTCACATTTATTTATTGCAACAACTATCGGGACATTAGCGGCTTTTGCATGTTTTATAGATTCAATTGTTTGGGGTTTAACGCCATCATCTGCAGCAACAACTAATACTACAACGTCTGTTAGTTTTGATCCCCTAGCTCTCATCTCAGTGAATGCTGCATGACCTGGCGTGTCTATAAACGTAATTTTATTTGACTCATATTCTATTTGATAAGCACCAATATGTTGTGTTATCCCACCAAATTCTCCCAGTACTACATTTGCACTTCTTAAAACATCTAATACTGAAGTTTTACCGTGATCTACATGACCCATTACAGTTACAATTGGAGGTCTATTTTTTAAATTTTCAGATCTAGAATTTTTTATTTTTTGAATAATTTCTTCAGCTTTCGTTTCTCTAATGGGATTATGGCCAAATTCTTTTACTAAATATTCGGCTGTGTCCGAAGCTAGTGTTTGGTTAATAGTAACTGTTACACCCATTCCAAATAAATGCTTAATGACATTACTAGATTGTTCGGCCATTTTATTTGATAGCTCTCTTACAGTAATTGCTTCAGGAATATTTATGTCTCTCTTAACTGGCTTTAAATTTTCTTGAATCTCTTCTTTAGTAAGTTCTCTATTTTCCTTTAATTTTGCTCTTTTTAGTGAAGCCATACTTCTTGATCTTGCTTCAATCTCGTCACTTAAGGCTCTCGAAACAGTTAGTTTTAATTCTCTTTTTTTTCCTTTATCCGCAGATTCTCCCTTAAGTCTTCTAGTTGCTCTTTGTTCAGCTAATTTACGTTTTTCGTAATCATTTGTAATTGAAGACGTAGATTTAGGTGCTGAAGTGGTTCTGGGAGTGAAGCTTCCTGTAGGACTTACCACTGGTTTTGACCTTACACTTATTGATCTGTTAAAATTACCTTTAGTAGCAAATTTACTTGGTTTTTTTTTAATTACGACTGAATTTTTGCTTTGAGTTTTTGCTAACTCTATATTATCTATCGATTTCTTGGCTATGCCAGAAAGTGTTAATTTTGTTTTTTTGTTGTCCATATTTCATTTCTCAATCTTTATAAATTATTTTTCTTGCTGACATAATTAACTCATCTGCTTCAATTTTTGATAGAGCAAAATCCTCTAGATATCCTTGAATTTTAATTCTTTCACCTTTTACTACATCATAACCGCCTGTTAGCTCGTCAGATGCAAGGTCTGCAAAGTCCTCTAACTTTAAAATTTTTTGCTCTCCTAAAGTAACTAACATACCTGGAGTTAACCCTTTGTGATTTATAAGATCATCCTGCAGTCCTAAATCTTTTATCCTTTTTGTGATATCCTCCTGATCTTTTTGATAAAATTCTTTTGCTCTCTCTATTAAAGCTTTAGCCGTATCTTCCTCTATACCTTCAATTTTCATTAAACTTTCTGGTGTGCTATCCTTAATATCTGAAATTGAAGAAAATCCTTCAGCTACAAGCAACTGACCTAGTGTTTCATCTAGTTCTAAATTTTTAACAAAATTTTCTGTTTTTTCTTTAAATTCTGACTGTCTTCTTTCTGAGTCTTCTGCATCAGTCATTATGTTAATTTCATAATTTAATAGTTTTGTTGCTAGTCTAACATTTTGCCCCCTACGACCAATAGCTTTACTTAAATTTTCTTCTGTTAAGATTACGTCTAATTTTTTAGCAACACTATCAACATTGACTCTCTGAACTTCTGCTGGCGATAATGCATTTGAAACTACAATGGCCGGATCTTCAGACCAATTAACAATATCAATTTTTTCTCCTTGCAACTCATTGACTACTGCTTGAACTCTTGATCCTCTCATTCCAACACAAGCTCCTACCGGATCCAATGAAGTATCAACTGCTTTAACACAAATTTTTGCTCTACTTCCGGGGTCTCTTGCCGAAGACTTAATTTCAATTAACCCATCATAAATTTCTGGAACCTCTTGAACAAATAATTTTTCCATAAACTTGGGATGAGCTCTTGATAAAAATATTTGTTGTCCTCTAGTTTCTCTTTTTACATCATAGCAGTAAGCTTTAATTCTATCTCCTGCTTTGATATTTTCTCTTGGAATCATTTCATTTTTTTGAATAATTGCCTCTGTTCTACCTAGATCAATAATTATGTTTCCAAATTCTAGACGCTTAACAATACCACTTAGAATTGTATCTTTTTTATCTATAAAATCGTTGTATTGTCTTTCTCGTTCTGCTTCTCTTACATTAAAACTAATAACCTGTTTTGCTGTTTGTGCAGCTATTCTACCAAAATCAAAAGATGGCAATGGTTGTAAAATTTCATCACCAATTTTTTTGTCTTTGTTTTCCTCATTTAAGATAATTGCATCTTGAAGGTTAATTTCTGTATTTATGTTTTCTGGGTTTTCTGAAATTATTAATTTTCTAAAAATTCCAATATCGCCACTATCTCTATTAATTAAAACTTTAATCTCGTTATCCTGACCAAATTTAGATTTAGCTGCTTTTGCAATACCAGTTTCCATCGAATCAATAATTAATTCTTTGTCTATAGATTTTTCTAGAGCTACCGCTTCAGCTATTCTTAATAATTCTAATTTATCTGATCTTCTATTTAACATATTTTATTAACTCCAAAAAAAAATGGGCTTAGGCCCATTCTGTAATTTCAATAATGTAAAGGCAATATATAAAGAATTTTTTTTAATTCAATAGCTACTATTATAAAAAAATACCTTTTTTATCAGTTTTTTCCCAAGAAAATGAACCATTGGCCTCCGGCGTCCTTCCAAAGTGACCATAGGCTGATGTTTTTTCATAAATTGGTTTATTTAAACCTAAAATCTCCCTTATACCTCTAGGGCTTAAATCAAAATTTTGTGAGATTTTTTCTAATACAAATTTATTTTTTTCCATGTCGTCATCAAATAAATCCACGTAAATAGATAAAGGTTTTGAAACTCCGATAGCATAAGCTAATTGGATTAAACATTTATCAGTAATATTTGAGGCTACAATATTCTTTGCAATATATCTTGCTGCATAAGCTGCTGATCTATCAACTTTAGTTGGGTCTTTTCCAGAAAACGCTCCTCCACCATGAGGTGCTGCTCCACCATAAGTATCTACAATTATTTTTCTCCCTGTTAAACCACAGTCTCCATCCGGTCCACCTATCACAAAGTTTCCAGTTGGATTTACATAAAATTCTTTTTCATCAAAATCTTTCAAAAAATTTTCAGGAATTGCTTTCAGCATATATGGTGTCAACAATTCTCTTACCTTGGCTTGATCCACATCTGCAGAATGTTGTGAAGAAATTACAACTGATTTAACCTTAGTTGGTTTTCCATCAATATATTCAAAAGTAACTTGGCTTTTTGAATCTGGTTCTATATTTTTCAATTTTCCAGATTTTCTGTCTTCTGCCATAAGTCTTAAAATTTTATGAGAATAATGAATTGGCGCAGGCATCAATTCTTCTGTTTCATTACATGCATATCCAAACATTATTCCCTGATCGCCAGCTCCTTCATCTTTATTGGTTGAAGAATCTACTCCCATTGCAATATCTGTAGATTGCGAATGAAGGTGACTCTCTATCTTTGTTGCCTCTCTCCAAGTAAAACCATCTTGGTCATACCCAATATCTTTAATGCAGTCTCTAACTTTTTGTATAAGGTCCTCTTCCTTAATTTTTGGACCTCTTACTTCTCCAGCAAGGACAACCTTATTTGTAGTGGTTAGTGTTTCGCACGCAACTCTAGAAAAAGGATCTTTTGCAAGATAACTATCAACTACCATATCTGAAATACGATCTGATACCTTGTCAGGATGTCCTTCGGATACAGATTCACTGGTAAATAAAAAATTTTTTAAATTACTCATTTATAAGTCTATTAAATGAAAAAATTAAAAAAATATATAATAAAGTTAAGATTAGAAAGATATTATTCCCATATAACATGAAAGGTGTAGATTTAACTAATTTACTCTCAGACAGTTCCACATATCCTGTGGACCCAAATTCTATCTCCTGCTCTATAATCCCTATAGGATTAATGATTGCAGAAATCCCATTGTTTGCAGATCTAATTGTATATTTACCACTTTCGATAGATCTAAATATGCTGTGCGAAAAATGCTGCATAGGGCCAATAGAGTTTCCAAACCAACCATCCTCTGAAATGTTAATTATATAATTAAAATTATTATTTTTGGATAGTTTACCTGAATAAATTATTTCATAACAAATTAAAGGAAGTAAATTTAAATCAATTTTACTATTTCTTATATTAAGTGGAATCCTACTTTCTCCACTAGAGAAAGATTGATAGTTATTAGTTACTGTTTTAAAACCTATTAAGCTAAGAACTCTCTCAAAAGGTATAAACTCTCCGAACGGTACTAGATTAACTTTATTATATTTTGCAATCAGATCCAACCTATTATTGAATACGGCCATTGAGTTAAAAATTAAATTTTTGTCGTTTTTTGTCTCTAAACTATTTATACCCATGACAATTAAATCATGCTCTCCAAAGTTATTTAGAAATAAATTTTTGTAAATTTTCATATCTCTCAAATAACTGTCTGAAATAATTCCTTCTGGCCATAAAAAAATTGTAGGTTCTGTTTTTATTGAAACACTTAATTCTATAAGCTCATTAATTATTTTTAATTCATCTTGTTTTGAATAAAATCTATCTAAACTAATATTTGGTGATATTGCCTTTATTCTATAAGAATTCTTAACACTTTCTAAAGAATCGAAATTATTATTTTTTATATAACCAAATATTAAAAATCCAGCAGATACTAAAATAAAAAAAAAACTAAGCATAATTTCTATTCTAGATTTTCTTAAAACAAGTAAAGCAGGGGCAGTGAATAAAGAGATGCAAATTAAATTAAAAGAATAAGTTCCAATAATAGAGAGAATTTGAATAAAATAAATACTGTTTGAAAAACTAAATGAGATTAAATTCCACGGAAAGCCCGTAAGTATAGACCCTCTAATAAACTCAATTAAACCAAATAAAATTGAAAAAATAAAAAAAGAACTAGTTACATTTTTTGAGTAAAGGATTGAAAAAAAATATGTCATTAAACCATAAAATATAGCTAAAAATGTTGGTAATAAAATTATAGCGATCGGGATTAAAAACTTAAAACTCTGATCAAAAGTTAGTGAAATCACTACCCAATATAGGCTAAATAAGAAATATCCAAATCCAAAACACCATCCATATTTAAAAAAGGATTTATTGTTAGATGTTTTTTTTTTTTTATTAAAAATAAAAATAAAAAATAAAGAAAAAGTAATAAAATTGATTATATAATAATTATATGGTGGTAAGCTGTAAGAGCTTATTGCTCCTAAAGAAATAATATAAAGAGAATTTAAAAAATTTTTTTTAAACAAGTTTGACAATCTTTTTTTCAATTTTTATATAAATTTTTTCTTCTTCTTTGAGCATATCTTTAAAATCTTTTAATTTAATATGGTCGTAACCTAATAGATGAAGAAAACCGTGAATAAAAATCTTGGCTACTTTATTCTTAAACTCTAGAGAGCTTAAGATTTTTGGTCTATTCATAAACTCATAACTAACAACAATGTCTCCAATATAAGGTGATTTTTTTATATTAATTTTTTTTTCAGAAGGAAAAGATAAAACATCTGTTGATTCATCCTTGTTTCTAAATTTTTTATTTAATTTTTTAATATTTTTATTATTTGATAGTAAAATTGTGATACCTAATTTTTTTTTAATGAATCTATATTTCTTGGGAAAGCCTTGTACTAAAGAATTAAAAAAAATATGGGGTTTTTTAATTTTTTTTTTCCAAAGATTGTTTTCACAAACTACATTAATGTTAATCATTTTCTTGATCTGAGTATGCTTTTACAATTTTGGAGACTAGAGGGTGTCTAACCACATCAGAATGATCAAAATCTACTACAGAGATTTCATTTAAATGTCCTAGTAACTTTTTGGATCTATTTAATCCAGACATATTCTTATGTGGTAAATCAATTTGAGATGGATCACCATTTATGACTATTTTTGAATTTTCTCCGATTCGTGTTAAAAACATTTTAATCTGTGTGTCTGTTGCATTTTGTGCCTCATCTAAAATCGCAAAAGAGTTTTTTAAGGTCCTACCTCTCATAAATGCCAATGGTGCTATTTCAATATCACCAACTTCAATCATTCTTTGAATTTTTTCATAGTCAAAAAGATCGTAAAGAGAATCATATAATGGTCTTAGATAAGGATCTACTTTTTCTTTCATATCACCTGGTAAAAAACCCAATCTTTCACCAGCCTCTACTGCTGGTCTTGATAAAATAATTCTTTCAATCTTCTTATCAAGCAGCAATGTTAGGCCAACTGCAACAGCCAAAAATGTTTTACCCGTTCCTGCAGGACCTGCTGATATAACAATATCACTTTGCCTTAAAGCTCTAACATATTCTTTTTGCTTTTCTGATCTTGGTATTACTGATTTTTTTGGAGTTTTAATTATATCAGAGATATTATTATTTTTTACTTTTTCATTAATCATAAATTTATCTACAGATGAGATTATATCTTTTTTTTCTACACTACCATTGTTTATAAATTGCTTTGCTAAAAACTGAATGGCATTTTTTGCAATTTCATTTTGTTCTGCTGTAGATTTTATCAAAATAGAATTACCTCTAGAGTGTAAACTGGTATTAGTAATTTTTTCTAGTTCTTTTAGATTTTCATTAAATTCACCAACCACACCCATTAACAAATCATTATCTTGAAATATAACACTCAGTGAATTATTATCAGAATAGACAAATTTTAAAGTAGAATTAATTTTTTTCAATGTTGCGTTATTCAACTTTTAGGCTACCCTCAGTTTGTAGTTTTCTTTTAATATACCAAACAAACTATTTTGATTACTACTAGTTATTTCTATTTGCACAACTTTTCCAATACAATCAGTGTTGCCATCAAAAATTACAGATGTCATATATTCTGTCCTACCAAATAATTTAATCCCATCTTTCATTCTATTTTCAACTAAAACATTAAGGATCTTACCCTCTAAAAATTTATTTTTTTTTATTTGATTTTCAAATAGTTTTTTTTGAATTATTTCCAATCTTTTTCTTGATTTTTTTTTATCAACTAATTCAAGATCAGAAGCTACAGTACCTGGCCTTGGGCTAAAAATGAAAGAATAAGAGTTAATAAATTTTATTTTTTCAATTAACTTCATTGTGTGTTTAAAATCATCATCACTTTCTTCTGGGTATCCAATAATAAAATCACTTGAAAACTCTATATTTGAATTAATTTTTTTTAACTTTTCATAAATTATTAAATACTCTTCAATAGTGTGTTTTCTATTCATTAATTTTAAAATTTTGTTTGATCCACTCTGTACTGGTAAATGAACTAAAGGCATTAATTTAGTTGATTTTTTATAAACATTTATTAAGTCTTCACTCATGTCTTTAGGGTGAGATGTAGTATATCTAATTCTCTCAAGCTCATTAAAACTTTCTAACTCTAATAATAAATCAGATAACCTATGCTCCTTGTTTTTGTCTTTATAACTATACGCATTAACATTTTGCCCTAAAAGAATAATTTCTTTAGCACCACTTTGCACTATCTCTTTAGCTTCATTAATTATTTGATCAAATGGACGGGAGTATTCAGGCCCACGTGTATAAGGAACAACACAAAAATGACAAAACTTATCACATCCTTCTTGGATTGTTAAAAATGAGGACACCTTACTATTTTTATTTTTGATTTTACTTAAATAATTAAATTTTGAAATAGTATCAAACTCTGTCTCTTCATTTTTTTTCTTATTGAAGCTGTGTTTTTGTATTGCATCATTAATCTTATGATATGACTGTGGTCCAATCACTATATCGATGTAGGGCTCTCGCTTTAACATCTCTTGATTTTCTGCTTGAGCAACACATCCAGCTACAATCACTATGGGTTTTTTTTTAAATCTAAAAATTTTTTTTACTCTTCCGATTTCATGATAAACTTTTTCTTTTGCTTTATCTCTTATGTGACATGTGTTTAAAAGGTAACAATTTGCATCCTCATACTTGTCTGTTTTTTCGAAACCTATTTTTTTAACTGTATCAAATATACGATTTGAGTCGTATTCGTTCATTTGACAACCAAAGGTTTTAATAAATATTTTTTTCAACATTAAGTTAGGATTTCTTTTTAACCCCATATAATTCTAGCTTATGGTCCACTAATCGATAACCATATTTATCTGCAATTTTTTCCTGTAATTTTTCAATCTCTTCGTCCACAAATTCTATAATTTCACCTGATTTAACATCTATTAAATGATCGTGATGGCCTTCATTTAATTCTTCATATCTAGCTTTACCCCCTTTGAATTCATGCTTAGCTAAAATTCCAGATTCTTCGAATAATTTTACCGTTCTGTAAACTGTTGCAATACTAATTTTTGAGTCAATTTTTGAAACCCTATTATAAAGTTCGTCTACATCAGGGTGATCATTAGACTCTGACATAATTTTAGCAATAATTTTTCTTTGATCAGTAAGCTTAACTCCTTTGGCTAAACACTTTTGTTCAATATTTTCTGACATAGTTAATTTTAACTTAAATAAATAGGATTAATCAAATTCTTTTTAATTTTATATTTTTTACATAATTGCGGTATATCCTCATATTTAATGGCCCCTAGTTCTTTAAAATCCTCAAAACTGAAACAATAATAGTCAATTTTTTTACTTAAAAACAAAGCCTTAACTGTTGATAAAGAGTTTCTAATACCTGCAAAGCTGCCTGGACCTCCATTAACATAAATGGCATCTATATTATCTAAAGAACTTTTGTTATTTTTCAATAATTCATTAATTAGGACCATTAATTTTTCGAAATTGATTTTACTATTTTCATGACTACAAGTATAAATGTTCTTACTAACAATGAACCCTAAAAAAATTTTATCTTTAGCAGCATCTACTATTAAGTTATTCATTATAATATTAATATTTAATTCTAACTCTAAAGCAGAAGAACAAAATATCAAATCTTATTCTGCTGATATGGGTATTCTTGCATTGATGTATCATAGGTTTGATGAAAATAAATACCCCTCAACTAATATCCAAATGGATATTTTTAAACAACAAATCAAAATTATCAGAAGTTTAAAATACAACTTTTATAACCCTAAAGACTTAAAAAAAAAATTTCATGTGGCAAAAGTAGAAAAAAAAATACTTATTACTATAGATGATGCATTTTCTTCATTTTATGAGGTTGCTTGGCCTTATTTAAAAAAGGAAAAAATTCCATTTATTCTTTTTGTTTCAACTGAAGCTATTGGAAAAAATGGATATATGACTTGGGATCAAATCAAGGAATTAGAGAATGAAAGCATTGCCTATATAGGTAATCATTCTCACACACATGACTATTTAGTAGATCTTAAAGATAATGTCTTTATGGACGATATTGAGACTGCTAATAAAATTTTTATCAAGAATCTTGGATATAATCCAATTTTCTTCTCATATCCATTTGGTGAATACAGCAACTTTATAAAAAATCACATAGCTAAAAATTTTAAATTCTCTTTTGGACAACACTCAGGCGTAATCGATATTAGTAAGAATAGATATGAACTGCCAAGATTTCCAATTAATGAAAAGTATGGTGATTTAAAAAGATTTAAGTTTTTAATTAATCTTCAGCCACTTCAATATAAAAAGATATATCCAGATGACAAATATTTAACTTATAATAATCCTCCTGAATTTTCTGTAGAATTTTTTAAGAAACAAAAAAATTTAAATAATATTAATTGCTTCTCTGATGAAGGTAATGAGTGGAAAAAATCTAATATTAATTTTAATAAAGATATACTAACTATAAATTTTAGAGATAAATTTTTATTTCGCCGGGGTAGAATTAACTGTTCTTTAAATGATGATGGGGTATGGAGATGGTTTGGAATTCAGTTTTCTGTTAAACAAAATTAAATTAAACTCTCTAAATTAATACTGTCTGGCAATAATTTAGCATCATCAAAATCTTGTAGACTATTTTGCTTTATAATTAGCTGTAAAATTTTAACATATTCTTTCCCTGTTTCTGCATATTTATCTAAATATTCAGAAAGAACAATACTATCAAGCTTTTTACCGTCATCTCTTAGCTCTGCTCTCGCACCTCTGAAATTCTTATAAGAAGAATGTGTGTTTAAGTTTCTTTGATAAGCTTTGACAGATGCTTGTAATATTCTGAACCTCATGACCTTATGGGTACTATCATTATCTGCGCCAGCTGGTTTTATCCCCTCTCCCGACCAAGTCCATTGACCAAACAATGCATTTCCTTCTTGTGCAAATCTTGATGTCCCCCATCCAGTTTCTTTTGCAGCTTGTGCAATAGCCATTGATACTGGGATTTCATCCAGTCTAATTTTTAATGTTGATAAATCTTTGTTAACGACCCCATATTGTTTAAATTTAGAATCTAGCCAATTTTTTTCACTTATTGTATTTTTACTTTTATTTAAAATGCTAAAAAGTTTTTTTCGGTTTAATCTAATATTATTATTTTCTTTAATCACTAGTGGTAAAACTATTTGAATAAATAAATTTTTTCTTTTTTTTACATTTTCAATTTGTTTGATCTCTTCTGGTAGTAATGTAAGTGAAATTGGTTTAACTAGTTTATTTTTACGTACGTCATCTAAGTTATAATTTGTTGATTTAAATAATTCTTCAATTGTTGAAGCACTAAGCCTTACAGCGTCAGTAGGCTGCTCATCAAATTTTAAAACATCATCAAATAAATAAGTATCATTTAAAGCATCATCTAATTTTAAATCTTTATTACTTAATGTTTTGTTAAAATTATTTTTTGAATTATTTTCAAAATCCCTCGTAGTTAATGTGCTATTTTCAGTAAACTCTACAACCATCGGAATAATGATAAAAGCAGAAATTATAATCAAACTAGATAAAAGTATTTTTGATAAAATATAAATACTTTCTTTTTCTAAATTATTTTTTTTTCTTTCCTTAAATACTTTGAATCCATTTTTCTTTAAATATTTTTTAATTTCTAAAATTGAAATTTTATTTTTCATAATAATTATATTGCAACTACCTCTTTAACTTCAGGCAAGTAATGACATAAAAGATTTTGAACACCTTGTTTGAGGGTCATGGTTGAACTTGGGCAGCCCGAACAGCTCCCCTGTAACTCAACTTTTACAATTCCATCTTTAAATTCTTTAAATTTAATATCACCCCCATCTTTTGCAACGGCAGGTCTAATTTTTTCTTCTAAAATACTTATAATCTTCTTCTCAATTTCATTATGTTCTTGTTTTTTATCCTCAGATAAAACACTTGCAATTACAAATTCCTGTCCTGTTGCATAAAAATCATTAATTAATGAGATAACAATATGCTTAATATCTTCCCAATTTATATCTTCAGATTTATTTATAGACAAAAAGTCAGAACCTAAAAATACCCCATTAACTCCATTAACTGACAAAATATTTTTTACTAGCTCACTATTTGTTTCATCTTTTTTAGTTATTTCAAAAGAACCATTATTGGAAACAGTTTTTCCCGGTAAAAACTTTAGTGAGTTTGGATTTGGTGTTGACTCAGTTTGTACAAACATAATTAGTATATAATGATTAATATTAAAATTGACAGTAGTTAATAAATTTAACTAAAAACCTACTAATTCTTTAATTTCTCTAACTTTTTTTGAGGCAATAATATCTGCTTTCTCAGACCCTTTTAATAAAATTTCATCTAAATACTTTTTATCACCTAATAATTTCTTAATTTCTTTTGAAATTGGATCAATTTTTTCAATTAATGATTCTGACAATTTTTCTTTAAATTCAGAGAATTGTTTTCCTTCAAATTCATTTACTGAATTTTCTAAATTTTGATTCTTTAAACTTGAATATATTCCCAGTAAATTCTCTGCCTCTGGTCTTTGAGTTAAATCTCTAATATCAGATGGCATAGACATGGGATCTGTCTTTGCTTTTTTTATCTTGTTGGCTATTTCATCTTTTTCATCTGTAAGGTTAATCCTGCTTAAGTCAGAAGGATCTGATTTACTCATTTTTTTCATTCCATCCTTTAGACTCATTATTCTAGAAAATTGTTTTTGTATTAAGGGTTCTGGTACTTTAAAAAAGTTTGGAGCGTTAAATTCATTATTAAATTTTTGAGCAATATCTCTGCATAGCTCTAAATGTTGTTTTTGATCGTCACCCACAGGAACGTGTGATGCATCGTATAACAAGATATCTGCTGCCATTAAAACTGGATAAGAGTAAAGACCGATGCTAGCATTTTCCTTATCTTTTCCAGCCTTTTCTTTAAATTGTGTCATTCTATTCAGCCAACCAATTCTTGAAACACAGCTTAAAATCCAAGCAGCCTCAGAATGAGCTGAAACCATCGACTGATTAAAAATAATACTATTAATTGGGTCTATCCCACTAGCTATAAATGTTGCAGCTGTTTCTCTAATATTATTTTTTAATTCTTTTGGGTCTTGTTTAACTGTTATTGCATGAAGATCTACGACACAAAAAATGCATTCATTTTCTTTATCTTTTTGCAAATCAACAAAATTTTTTATTGCTCCTAGGTAATTTCCTAAATGCAAATTTCCTGTTGGCTGAACACCTGAAAATATTTTTTTTTTCATAGTTAATATTTTAAATTTATATCGCTAATTTTAAAAGCTTTAACAAATATTGCCACCAAAAAATAGAATGTTAATCCTACTACCACTGTGCTCACAAGATATATGGATTTAGAAATTTCTTCATAAATTAGTTTATTATCTAAAAATGTAATCAAATAATTAAATAATATTCCCATTAATATTGAGGAAATCAAAATCCTTATAAATCTATCTATAAAAATTGAGTTAAAGGTAAATAAATTTTTTTTTTTCAAAAAAATAAATAAGAAAATCGCATTAAACCAAGAAGATATTGTAGTTGCTATAGGTATAATTATGAAACCAATTTCTTTAAAAAAAATAACACTAATAAAAATATTTAATAAAACTGAAAGTAGCGAAATGTAAAATGGTGTTTTGGTATTATGTCTGGCAAAAAAAAAGGTAGAAAAAACTTTGATTAGTGAAAAAGCTGGCAATCCCATTCCAAAATAAAAAAGTGCTTTTCCTGAATTTTTAACACTCTCTTCATTAAACGAACCATATCCAAATAAAGATGATATAATTTCTTGTGAGGCTATCAACAGGGCAATTGCAGCTGGTATACTTAAAAGTAAACTTAGCTCCAAAGCTTTATTTTGAATTAAATTTATTTTTTCTTTTTTATTATCTTGAACATATTTAGAAAGTTGAGGAAGTATTACTGTTCCTATTGCAATCCCAGCAATTGCAAGGTTTATTTGATAAACTCTATCTGCATAATAAAGATAAGATACTGCACTTGTTTGAAATGATGCAATGATTGTTCCCACCAAAATATTTATTTGAGTAACACCAGAAGAAAAGACACTTGGTAACAATTTTTTAAAAAATGTTTTTACTTTTTGATCAATCTTAATGTGTATTCTTAATTTAAGTGAAAAGTATTTTTTTACAAAAAAGTATAAAAATATAAATTGTAATATTCCAGATAATGTAACTGCATAAGATAAATAATATACTAATTGATCATTTAAAATCTTACCAAAAATCAATACTCCAATTAAAAGAATGTTCAAAATAATTGGTGCTGCTGAAGCTATAGCAAATTTATTATGAGAGTTTAATATGGCTGAAAAAAAAGAAGCTAAACATATAAATAATAAAAATGGAAATGTAATTCTTGTTAATGTTATTGCTAATTCCATTTTTTGCAAATCTCCCTCAAACCCTGGTGCGATCAAAAATACAAATAAGGGCATTACTATTTCAATAACAAGAACTAAAAAAAATAATCCTAATATAAGTAAATTAAAGATGTTATTTGCAAAATTTTCTGAAAGTTTTTTTTTCTTTAATAAAGATGAATAACTAGGCACAAATGCTGCATTAAATGTTCCTTCTGAAAATAACCTTCTAAATGTATTGGGAATTCTAAATGCAACAAAAAATGCATCGGCTAAAGGTCCTGCACCAAGAAATACTGCTATTAAAATATCTCTTACGTAGCCCAACAGTCTACTTATTATTGTAAAAAAACTAAATGTGCCTGTTGACTTAATAAGGTTCATAAATCATATTAGTCATAAATTTGCTCCATTTGTATACCTAATTAACATAAATGAAAAAAACTAAAACAGATCATTACACAGATAAAGAAGCTTTAGATTTCCATAGTTACAATAAACCTGGAAAAATTGAGATTAATTCTTCAAAACCAATGACTACAAAAAGAGATTTGGCTTTGGCTTATTCTCCTGGTGTTGCCGCTCCCGTTAAAGCAATTTATGAAAACCCAGATGCTGCTTATGACTACACATCAAAGGGCAATTTGGTTGCAGTTATAAGTAATGGTTCGGCAATCCTCGGCATGGGTAATCTAGGCGCATTAGCCTCTAAACCCGTCATGGAAGGAAAAGCAGTTTTGTTTAAAAGATTTGCAGATATAGATTCTATTGATTTAGAAATTGAATCTAATGATTCAGATGAAATTATTAATAGTATAAAAAATTTTGCATGTAGTTTTGGAGGAATTAATTTAGAGGATATAGCAGCTCCAGACTGTTTTATAATTGAAGAAAAATTAAAAGAAATTTTAGATATTCCAGTTTTTCACGATGATCAACATGGAACCGCAATAATCACAACAGCAGCACTAATTAACGCCTTAGATATATCGGGTAAAGCAATAAAAGAGATTAAGGTGGTTGTTAACGGCGCAGGAGCATCAGCTATGGCTTGCACTAATTTATTTAAAAATAATGGAGTACCTCAAAAAAATATAATCATGGTAGATAGAACGGGTGTAATCTATCGAGGTAGAGATGGTTTAAATCAATGGAAATCCTCTCATGCTGTTGAAACAAAACATAGAACCTTAGATGAAGCCATTAAAGGTGCTGATGTTTTTTTAGGATTGTCTGCAAAGGGTGCCCTTTCAAAAGAGATGGTAAAAAAAATGGCAAAAAATCCAATAATTTTTGCTTGTGCCAACCCTGATCCAGAAATATTACCAGAAGAAATAATGGAAGTTAGAGATGATGCAATTATTGCAACTGGAAGATCTGATTATCCAAATCAAGTAAACAACCTAATTGGTTTTCCATACATTTTTAGAGGAGCTCTTGATGTTAGAGCAAAAACAATTAATGAAGAAATGAAGGTAGCTGCCGCAAATGCAATTGCAAAACTTGCAAGAGAAGATGTTCCAGATGAGGTTGTTGCTGCAATGGGTGGGGATCGCCCTAGATATGGAAAAGATTATATTATTCCATCAACATTTGACCCAAGATTAATTAGTGTAATTCCATCGGCTGTTGCAAAAGCTGCAATGGATAGTGGTGTTGCAAGGAAAGATATAAAAGATTTTGAAATTTATAAAGAGCAACTTAAACAAAGACTTAATCCATCTGTTACGATTATGCAGGGCATTAATTCTTACATTAAAAAAAATCAAAAAAAAATTGTTTTTGCAGATGGAGAAGACGAAAATACTCTTAAAGCTGCAATAGCTTTTAAAAATTCAAAATTGGGAATTCCAATTTTAGTCGGTAAAAAAGAAAAAATTAAAGAGCAAATAAATAAAATTGGTTACAGTGATGATTTTGATATCGAGATAATAAATTCTCAAAGTACAGAAAAACGAGAAAAGTATGTAAATTATTTATTTAAAAAGATGCAAAGAGAACAGGGCCTTTTGGAGAGAGACTGTGATAGGCTTGTAAGGAATGATCGTGTTATTTGGGCATCTTGTATGGTGGCATGTGGTGACGCAGATGGTGCTGTTACTGGTAATACTAGAAGGTTTGGAGCTTCTTTAGATAAAATTAAACAAGTTGTTGATCCAAGACCAGGGGAGATAATGTTTGGTTTAAATATGGTTGTATATAAAGGCAAAACTATTTTTGTAGGAGATACAAGTGTTAATGAATATCCTAGCTCAGAAGAGCTTGCGGAAATTGCAATATCTTCTGCTAGAGTTGTAAAATTATTTGGGTTTGTTCCCAAGGTTGCTTTTGTTTCTCATTCAACTTTTGGTCAACCCCTAACAAGTAGGACTAAACACATTAAAAAAGCTGTTGAAATTTTGAGAAGTAAAGATGTGGATTTTGAGTTTGATGGAGATATGCAGCCTGATGTAGCTCTTAATGAAGAATATAAAGAGCTATATCCTTTTTCAAGTATTGTTGGAAATGCAAATATTTTAGTAATGCCTGGTCAACACAGTGCTGCTATTTCCTACAAAATGATGAAGAGCTTAGGTGAAACAAAAGTTATTGGACCTCTACTAATAGGTCTGGGTCAACCAATTGAAATTGCACCTCTAAGGTCATCTACGTCTGAAATAATAAATTTAGCTTCAATTGCAGCTTACTCTGCAGATGTCATCGATTACAAAAAAAATTAATTTTTTTGAATTCTTAAATCTTCAACTAAAAAAATACTTGCTATAACATCTTTGACATCGAGTATCTCTTTAGCTTCATTTATCACTTCTTTTCTTTCCGCTTCATTCAAAGAGATTCCATAAATAAATATTTTTTTTTTATATGTATCTATTTGATAATTAATTGCTTTCACATTTCTGTTAAATATTAAAGCTGTACGTAATTGTGAGGTTATTAATAAATCCTTAGCTGATTGCTGGAAATTAAAATCTTCCTTAATTTTAACATCATTTTTAACAGATCTGGCCCCTTTTGTTTCCCATGCTAACTTGGTTAAGTAAAGTTTTTCTTCCGGGTTATTAATCTTACCCGTCAAAAAAATTCTACCGTCTAAAACCTTTGTTTTTATGGATATTAGATAACTTTTATCTCTTAATATTAACCTTGCTGTTATATTTTTTTGCATTACAGAATCGTCTATTTGGGTTCCTAATGATCTTGGATCTAAAGCAACACTTACACCCGTTCCAAACATGCCTGTAGTAGAAATACCAACACATCCTGTGCAAATAAAAAATAACAAACTTACTATAATAATTTTATTTTTCATTTTTTAATTTTAAACAATAGTTATAAATTTCTTTTTTCGGCACACTACTATTCTGACCAATTAAATCTGTGATATCTTTAATACTTAATTTTTTAATCATTTTTTGAATATTTTTTTTATCAGATTCATTTAATTTTATCGATGTTTTTTTTTCTTTTACTCTTTCAGAAATAACAATTGTAAGTTCTCCTTTTGGATCAAATTTAAAAGGTTCAAGCTCATCCACATTTGTTCTAAGGTATTCTTCGTAAAATTTAGTCATTTCTCTGCATATCAATATTTTTCTACCAAAAAAATAATGTCTAATATCTTTCACAAATTTATTAATTTTTCGAGGAGAAATAAAAAAGACAATACAGCTATCTAAATTAGATAATCTTTCAAAATCTTCTTTTAACTTACTTTTTTTTTCTGGGAAAAACCCATAGAAAAAATATTTTTCACTAAACCCACTGATTGAAACGGCAGTTGAGACTGCAGATGCCCCTGGTATAGGAAAAATACTAATTTTATTTCTCAAACACTCATTAACAAGTATTGCACCAGGGTCAGAAATAGAAGGAGTTCCAGCATCAGAAATTAACGAAATAATTGATCCTGATTTCAAAAAATCTATAATTTTTGATAAATTTTTTTTTTCATTAAATTTATGATTTGGAATAAGTTTTGATCTAATTTCATACCTATCTAGCAAATTTTTTGAAGTACGAGTATCCTCACATAATACATAGTCTGATCTTTTTAGGACATCTAAAGCTCTTAATGTTATATCGCTTAAATTCCCAATTGGAGTAGCTATAATATAAAGACCACTTATAACTTTGTTATTTTTGTTTACAGTATATGGAATCATTAAATTAAAATTGTTATAATAATAACATCAAAATGAAAAAAATTATTAAAATTATATTACTTTTTACTTTAGTTTTTTTAGGCTTTCTTGAAAGTGTAGTCGCCAATGAAAAAATTAAAATTGGTTTGCTTGTTCCACTAACTGGTAAAAATTCTGAAATTGGACAATCTATAATCAGATCCACAAGAATGGCCATAAATCAAATAAACGATATATCCATTGAAATTATTCCAAAAGATACTGAATCAAATCCTGAGATCACTTTAAAAGTAGCAAAGGAATTGAGTGAAGTAGGTGTAAAAATAGTTATTGGACCTGTCTTTAATAAAAATTTAATTTATCTTAATGAGTTAAGTGATTTAATTTTTCTATCATTAACAAATAAACATAATAATGCCTCAACAAATATTATTAATGCAGGCATTAATGCTACCTCTCAATTAAATGCAATTAAAAAATTTATAAAATTAAATAAAATTAAAAAAACTATTTTTTTAACTCCTGACGGAGATTTTAAAAATGAGATTGAGAAAGCAATGTCTAATTCTAAAATAAAGGTAACTAAAAAATATATTTATAATACTGATCCTACAAAACTTACTCAACAAATTGAAAAAATAACAAACTATGAGAGAAGAAAACAAAATCTTTTAGACGAAATAAAGCGACTAGAAAATTCTGATGAAAATAATAAAGAACTACTGATTGAAAGGTTGAAAAAAAAAGACACACTAGGTGGTGTAAAATTTGATTCTGTAATAATTGCAGATTTTGATGAAACTTTAAAAAGTGTAACTACTTCTTTATTTTATACTGATATTTCTCCTAAAAAAAAATATTTTATAACACTCAATCAATGGTTTGATGAGTCTTTGCTCAAAGAAACAAGTTCACAACCATTATATTTTCCATCAATAAATAAAAAAAATTATGAAATTTTTTCATTAAATTATTTTGAAAAATACAATAAATATCCTAATCAATTATCTTTCTTAAGCTTTGATTTAGTTGGGCTTGTGTATTATTTAATACTGCAAAACAATTCTATTATTGATGAAAAAATTTTTAAAAGAAAAACTTTATTTAAAGGAAAGATAGGAATTTTTGATATTAAGAATAATAAGATTAATCATCTTCTCGACTTTTATAAAGTTGAAAATGGTGAATTTAAAAAAATTTTTTAATCTTTTTAAAGGCTTTAAACCGATGATCTATCTTATATTTTTGTAGTGGCTTCATTTCACTAAAAGTAATTTTTTTGCCTTTGGGTATAAAAATAGGGTCATAACCGAATCCATTTATTCCTTTCATGGAGTGAGAAATATGTCCTTCAACTTTTCCAATAGAACTTATTGTCTTTTGATTATGTCCATAGATTGTTAAAGCACAAATAAACCTTGCTTTGATTATTTTAGTTTTCCAATTTTTATCCTTTTTGTATAATTCCTTAAAAACTCTATTCATTGCTTTAACAAAATTTCCTTTTTTCCCACCCCATCTCGCAGAATAAATACCTGGATCTCCATCTAAAATATCTACCTCCAACCCAGAGTCATCTGACAGACATGGCATTTTTGTTTTTTTAGAAAAATAGCTGGCTTTAATTGTAGAATTTTCCTTAAAAGTTTTTCCATTTTCTGGTGGACTTTTAATTTTAAAGTCTGACGGTGAGTAAATTTCAATATTTTTGGGTAATAAATTCTTAATTTCTCTTAATTTCCCTCTATTATTGGTGCCTACTAACAATTTTGTAATTTTTTTCATTAACATCTAGCAATTATTAAATTTCATACCATATAAGTGACAATGGAAAAAGATCAAAACATCAATCTAGAAACGCAAGATACAGAGTTAAAAGAACCCTCTGCTGAAAATGAAGCTAATAAAACACAAGAACATTCCTTAGAAAAAAAGGAGGAGATCAAAGAGATTACTCCTGAAGAAAAAATTATCGAGTTAGAGGATAAAGTAGCTAGAGCTTTTGCTGAAATGGAAAATCAAAGAAGAAGGTTTGAAAAAGAAAGAGAAGATGCTTTTAATTATGGAGGTTTTGCTTTTGCAAAGGAAACCTTAAACTTAATAGATAATTTAGAAAGATCAAAACAGATACTAGAAAGTGATGAGGTCTTAAAAGATTCAGAAGCTTTAAGAAAAACTTTAGAACATTTTGATATTATAAATAAAGATATGGTTTCTATTTTATCAAAAAATGGGATTATTCCTTTAGATTCAGTTGGTAAAAAACTTGATCCAAATTTTCATCAAGCAATGATAGAGATTGATGATGATCAAAAGGAACCTGGCACAATTGTTCAAGAAATTCAAAAAGGATTCATGATGAAAGATAGGTTGCTTAGACCTTCCTTAGTCGGTGTTTCAAAAAAAACTGAAATTAAAGAAGAAAAAAGTGAGGAAAATAAAGAGAATTCAGACAATTTATAATATTTGTCAGAACTTGTAGATTAAAAATTAACACTTATATGAAGGGTAGGATTTAAATTATGAGCAAAATTATAGGAATAGATTTAGGAACAACAAATTCATGTGTCTCTATCATGGAAGGTAGTCAACCCAAAGTTTTAGAAAATGCAGAAGGTGCAAGAACAACTCCTTCTGTTGTTGCTTTTACTGATGATGGAGAAAAACTTGTTGGACAACCTGCAAAGAGACAGGCTGTAACTAATCCTGAGAACACTATATTTGCTGTAAAAAGATTAATTGGAAGAAATTTTGAAGACCCGACTGTAAAAAAAGATATTGCAGCAGCTCCTTTCAAGATAGTTAATTCAGAAAAAGGTGATGCTTGGATTGAAGCGAAGGGTGAAAAATACTCTCCATCACAAATATCAGCATTTATTCTGATAAAGATGAAAGAAACAGCTGAAAAATATTTAGGACAAGAAGTAACTAAAGCAGTAATAACAGTTCCTGCTTATTTTAATGACGCTCAAAGGCAAGCAACAAAAGATGCTGGCAAAATTGCAGGTTTAGAAGTTTTAAGAATTATAAACGAACCTACTGCTGCTTCTCTAGCTTATGGTTTGGACAAGAAAAAAGAAAATAAAAAGATTGCTGTATACGATTTAGGTGGTGGAACTTTTGATGTATCTATTCTTGAATTAGGTGATGGTGTATTTGAAGTTAAGTCTACTAATGGTGATACATTTTTAGGTGGTGAGGATTTTGATAACACAATTGTTGATTATTTAATTGGAGAATTTAAAAAAGACAACGGTATAGATTTAAGAACTGACAAACTTGCTCTTCAAAGATTAAAGGAAGCTGCTGAAAAAGCAAAAATTGAACTTTCTTCTGCCGAACAAACAGACGTTAATTTACCATTTATAACTGCCGACAAAACTGGTCCAAAACATATTAATTTAAAAATGACTAGAGCAAAATTAGAAGCTTTGGTTGAAGAATTAATTCTAAGAACTTTACCTCCTTGTAAAACTGCACTTAAAGATGCGGGTCTTACTGCAAATGAAATTGATGAAATTGTAATGGTTGGTGGTATGACGAGAATGCCAAGAGTTTTGGCCGAAGTTAAAAACTTTTTTGGAAAAGAACCAAACAAAAGTGTAAATCCTGATGAA
>Ga0307986_10000805_pt1 | contig 23146 bp, 21 predicted proteins | sample EllFjometageno82_FD_203170 | JGI IMG/M metagenome (GOLD analysis project Ga0307986, IMG submission 203170) | Marine microbial communities from Ellis Fjord, Antarctic Ocean - #82 | ecosystem: Environmental > Aquatic > Marine > Unclassified | place: Southern Ocean | collected 2014-10-09
AGCTACACCCCCATTTTACTTGGTGGGCGGTAAAGGACTCGAACCTATGACCCTCTCGGTGTAAACGAGATGCTCTACCAACTGAGCTAACCGCCCTAACAAACAGATCCGAGGTATACAATAAAAAATTAAAAATGTAAAAAATAAAAGCATCATTGCTATTTAAATAAACTTTAATTAACATGCCTTTATATGTTGCTTAATTGTAATTCTTGCCAAAAAAAATTTATTGTCCCGGATAATGCTGTAAAAAAAACTGGAAGGTTGGTGCAATGCGGCTCGTGTGGCAATAAATGGACTCAATACCCAATTAAAAACAATGTCCCAAAAAAAGAGGTAAATGTAACAGTAGAAAAAAGTCCCACTAAAGGTAAAATTTCGATAAATAAAACTGTATCAAAAAAAAACCTTTATACCTTAGAATATTTGAAAAAAAAACATGGCATAGATATTAATAAGCCAAATAAACCACGGAATGTAAAGTTTCAAAATTTCAAACAAGAGAAAAGTAGTTTTGGCTTTTATAGTTATCTTTTTCTTTTTATTATTTTTTTAAGTACAGCATTTGGTGTTTTAAACTTAACAAAAGAATTGATAATTATAAAATACCCAATTTCAGAAAACTATATAAATTATTTATATGAAGTGATTAACATTATAAAAGTATCTCTTAACGAATTGATATATTATTTTATAAATTAATTTAATTTTCTAGATCCTTAATACTAATAAAGTTATTACTTAGATTAGAATTGTTTTTTTTAATTTCCTTATAAAAATTCCAAGCTAAAACTAAAACCAAAGAGTTTTTATCCTTAATACTTTTTTTATTTTTGATTGGAATTTTTACTCCAGGTATAAATTTATTATGCTTTAGCTTATTATCTTCAACAATAAAATCAATTTGATCAGAGATGCCAAAAAAATTAAGGGCGGTTGTTGCTTTTGCAGGTGCTCCAAATCCAATAATTTTCTTATTCTTTTCTTTTAATTTATTAAGATTTTTTACAACGTTTTCTTTTAATTTATTTATTTTTTTTCCAAATTCTTGATAGGTTTTAAATTTTTTTATTCCAAAAATTTCTTCTTCTCTTAAAAAAGTTTTAACATTATTTTCTATTTTTATTTTTTTTCCTTTTTTGATATAAATTCTTATCGAGCCACCATGTGTATTTATTTTTTCTACATTAAAGATCGTAGATTTAAATTGATTGAAAAAGTTTACTAAAGAAGTCAGAGACCAGTAATTATAATGCTCGTGGTAAATGTTATCAAAAGTCAGGTCTTTTAATGTATTTAGTAAATATTGAACTTCAATTATAATAGTACCATTCTTGCTTAGCAACTTAAGCATACATTCGGTCATCTCCTTAAGTTTATCTGAGTGAGCAAAAACGTTCGATGCTAAAATTAAGTCTGCATTTTTTTTAATATTTATTAAATTTTTACTTTCAAGAAATCCATTAAAAGTTTTAATTTTATTTTTATTTGCTAATTTTGCTAAATTTTTTGCTGGTTCAACACCTAAAATCTTATTAAAGCCTAGATCTTTAAAAGGCTTTAAGGCAACACCATCATTACTTCCAATATCAATTATATAAGATTTTTTTGCATTTAATTTTAATTTCTTAACATAATTTTTAGCAGCTTCTTTGAAATGATTTCTGAACGAAGATGAAGTGGATGAAGTATAGAGATATTTTGAAAACATTTTTTTTGGATCAACAGCTACAGATAATTGACAATTAAAACATTTTGAACAATAGTTCATTTCAAGTGGATATAATTCACATTTTTCTTTTTTTTTATTAAGCAAATTATTTGCCAATGGTTGATAACCTAAAGAAACTACTCTTTTTAAATTAGTATTTCCACATGACCTGCAATCAAATTTATAACTTCTTAGCAGCATGTCTCTTTCTTTTTCATCAACAAAAACATGTTTAATCGTATGAGTAATTCCATAGTTATCATGCAGCCGCTCTCCTCTAACTAAGTTTAAAAAAGTAGTATCTTTAGTAAAAACCATTGTGTGCGCTACATTTGGTTTTATAATTGAAAGTTGTCCTTCATTGACTACTTGGGTGATTTTTGGCTTATTAGGGTTTAGAATGTCTTGAAACACTTCTATAATCTGTCCTTTGGTAAATAAACATTTCTGTTCTTGTTGTGGATGGTAGTGATTAGCTCTAATTGTTCCTTTTTTAGAATCTATTAAGCCTATTAGATTAATTGATTCTGTTAACTCGTGATTGCTAATTTTTCCTCTTTCATCAACAAACTCATCTTTTCCATCTCTTACGTGTTCTAAATCTTTAATTAAATTTTGCGAAGACCATTTTGAAATCATTTCTTGGATACTTTGATCTAAGTTGTATAAAAATTTAAATCCTATATTTAAAATTTTCTTATTAGAAAGAGCAAACCCTAGATTTGGAACTTCATCGTTGGTTTCTTTCAAAACTACTTTTGGATTGTGTTTTTTACAAATTTCTGCCACGTCTTTAACTGTTAAAGTATCTTTTGTTAGATTGAAAATATCAAAAGATATATCGTTTCTTTCTTCCATTTCTTTAAAACATCTAGCGACATCAATTAACGGAACTAGGCTTTTCATCTGTCTTCCACCGGCGAAAAGTTTAATCGTTCCATCTTCTGAGGCTATTTTAGAAAAAAAATTAGGCATTATATCAATACGAGCAGTATCTGTTGAATATCCATATACAGAGCCTAGTCTTAAAATTATATAGTTCTTACCAGAATTTTTTAATTGTTTTTCATTAAAGGCTTTTGAAGAAGAATAAGAAAGAACGGGTTTGGTTTCCTCATCTTCAAAAATTTTATCTTGAACATTTTTCAGCCCTTCGTAAACAACATGGGTAGAAGGAAAAATTATTTTACATTTATCGCTTATTGCGTCAAGTATATTTTGAGTTCCTTCTTCTGCAATTATTTTTATTTTAGTGTCTTTGTCAGTATTACTCTCATTTTTAGTTCTTGGTACATCAGTTATGCCTGCAAGATGATGAACAACATCAGCGTCTTTACAATATTTATTGATTACTTTTTTATCTAAAATATCTCCATGAATAAAATCCATGTTCCAATTTCTTATCTGATTAACTCTTTCAGAAATAAACCTATTATCTATAACGATTATTTTATTGTTCCAACTTACGCCGGAGTAAAGCTTACATAGCTCAGTGCCGATATAACCTAGGCCACCAGTAATAACTATTTTTTTTTTCATTTTTAAAGAAATTGAGAGAAGTTAAGAGAGTTTAGTGTCTGCTCGTTATGGATGAGTCATCTTTATTTTTTGAGATTTTTTCTACCTCTACCCATTCTACTCTTTTTAATTTTTTTGTAAGTGCATGTTTTAATACTTCATCAACATTTTTTACAGGAACAATTTCAATATTTTTTTTTATAATTTCTGGTATTTCCACTAAATCTTTTTCATTTTCAAATGGTATTAAAACCTTTTTTATTCCCGCTCTATGTGCAGCAAGTAATTTTTCTTTCAACCCACCTATAGGCAAAACAATTCCTCTAAGTGTAATTTCTCCTGTCATTGCAATATTTTTATCTACTGGTATTTCCGTAATTGCAGATACTATCGATGTTACCATCCCAACACCTGCTGAGGGTCCATCTTTAGGCGTTGCACCTTCTGGCACGTGAACGTGAAAATCTTTTTTATCAAATATTGGAGGTATTATCCCGTAGTCTAAGGACTTAGATCTAATATATGATTTGGCTGCTTTAATTGACTCCTGCATTACATCTCCTAACATTCCAGTAATTTCCATCTTACCTTTGCCGGGCATTATCACTGTTTCTATTTTTAATATTTCCCCACCTACCTCAGTCCATGCCAAACCTGTAACAACTCCTATTCTATTCTGTTCCTCTATTTCACCATAATTAAATTTTTCAACGCCTAAATAATCAGGCAGATCCGAATCAATTATAGGATTATTAGTTTTTTCTTGTCCGTCTATTTTCTTCACAGTTTTTCTTGCAATTTTTGATATTTCTCTTTCTAGATTTCTAACACCAGACTCTCTTGTGTAGTGTCTGATTATTTTTCTATTAACATTTTCTTCAATTTTCCACTCATCGGTTTTTAAACCGTTATTTTCACTTTGTTTAGGGATGAGATATTTTTGAGATATATTCACCTTTTCATCTTCTGTGTAACCTGGAATTCTAATAACTTCCATACGGTCTAAAAGTGGAGGTAAAATATTTAAAGTATTTGCTGTAGTAACAAACATTACATCTGACAAATCATAGTCTACCTCTAAGTAGTGATCATTAAATTCTTTATTTTGCTCCGGGTCCAAAGCCTCTAGTAAAGCGGACGAAGGGTCTCCTCTATAATCATTACCGACCTTGTCGATTTCATCTAATAAAAATAAGGGATTTTTTGTTCCTGCTTTTTTCATCATTTGAATAATTTTTCCTGGTAGTGATCCTATGTAAGTTCTCCTGTGACCTCGTATTTCAGCTTCATCTCTAACACCACCTAATGAAATTCTAATAAACTTTCTTCCAGTCGCTTTTGCAATAGATTTTCCTAAAGAAGTTTTTCCGACACCGGGAGGACCAACTAAGCATAGGATGGGCCCTTTTAATTTTTGTATTCTTTTTTGTACAGCAAGAAATTCAATAATTCTTTCTTTGACCTTGTCTAAACCAAAATGGTCTTCGTCAAGTGTTTTTTGTGCACTTTTAAGATCATTGTTAATTTTACTTTTGTTAGACCAGGGTAATTCTGTCATCCAATCTAAATAATTTCTAACGACAGTTGCTTCGGCAGACATTGGGCTCATCGATTTTAGTTTCTTTAACTCAGACATACATTTTTCTAAAACTAATTTCGGCATTTTGGCTTTTATAATTGCTTTGTTCAAACCTGCAATTTCATCTTTACCTTCATCTATTTCACCAAGCTCTTTCTGAATAGCTTTAAGCTGCTCATTCAAATAATATTCCCTTTGAGTTTTTTCCATTTGATTTTTAACTCTGCCTCTAATTTTTTTTTCTACAGAGATTACGCTAGATTCTTTTTCAACTAATTCATTTATTCTTTTTAATCTTTTTTTTAAATCAATAATCTCTAAAAGCTCTTGTTTTTCAAAAATTTGTATGTTCAAATTTGAGGCAATATTATCTGCTATTTGACTTGCGTCTTTAAGTTTTTTTATTCTATCGACTGAATCTGATAAATCTCTTTTGTTTAGAATCAATAGTTTTTCAAATTTTTTAACAATACTTAATGCATATATGTCTGAGTCTTTTCCTCTACCTGTGTCTTCAACTGTTTCTATATTACAGCTTAAAAAATTTGAATAATCTTTTCTTATTTCTTTAATCTTCACTCTTTTTTCACCCTCTACAAGCACCTTTACAGTTCCATCTGGTAATTTAAGCAATTGTAAAACTTTACTTAAACATCCGTAGCCATAAACATCTTTGTTTTCGGGCTCATCAATTTCAGAGTTTTTTTGGGAAACAAGTACTACTTGTTTATCTGTCTTCATGGCTTCTTGAAGAGCTTTAATAGATTTTTCTCTTCCGACAAAAAGAGGAACGACTATTGAAGGAAACACAACTATGTCTCTTAAAGGTAATAAAGGTTTTGAATTTATTAATGCCATAGAATATTTATATGGTAATTAACAATGTAATATCAAGTATGTTATTTTGTAATTACGCTACTGATGTTGATTGTTTTTTACCATATGTGACAATAGGGTCAGTATCTCCAGCCGCAGCTGACTTATCAACGGTAATTTTAAGTACATTTTCAAGCTCTGGGAGCTCAAACATCGTTTTTAGTAAAATATTTTCTAAAATGGATCTAAGACCTCTAGCCCCAGTTTTTTTATTTATAGCTTTTTTTGCTATTTCATTCAATGCATCGTCTTTAAATTCCAGTTCAACATTTTCAAATTCAAATAATTTTTGATATTGTTTTGTTAAAGAGTTCTTAGGTTCTTTCAATATCTTAATTAAAGATTTTTCATCTAAATTGTTGAGTGTTGCTGTTATTGGCATTCTTCCGATAAACTCAGGTATCAAACCATATTTAATTAGATCTTCTGGCTCTAAATTTTTTAGTGTTTCTGAAAGCTTATTTTCTTCCTTGCTTTTAACCTCGGCTCCAAAACCAATAGATGTTCCCTTTCCTCTCATACCAATAATTTTATCTAACCCAGCAAAAGCACCTCCACAAATAAAGAGTATGTTAGTAGTGTCGACTTGTAAGAATTCTTGCTGCGGATGTTTTCTACCTCCTTGAGGCGGAACACTTGCTACAGTTCCTTCCATAATTTTTAGAAGCGCTTGTTGGACGCCTTCACCTGAAACATCTCTTGTTATAGACGGGTTTTCTGATTTTCTACTAATTTTATCAACTTCATCGATATATACTATTCCTCTTTGAGCTTTTTCAACGTTGTAATCTGCTGCTTGTAAAAGTTTTAATATAATATTTTCAACATCTTCACCTACATAACCAGCTTCGGTTAATGTTGTTGCATCGGCCATTGTAAATGGCACGTCCAAAATTCTTGCTAAAGTTTGAGCTAAAAGAGTCTTACCACAACCTGTTGGACCTACTAAAAGTATATTTGATTTTGACAGTTCAACTTCTTTGTTGTTTTTGCTTACGTGATTTAATCTTTTGTAATGATTATGAACCGCAACAGATAAAACTTCTTTTGCAAACTTTTGGCCGATTACATAATCGTCTAAAACTGTACATATATGTTTTGGTGTTGGTACTCCATCTTGATGTTTTATTGAAGAACTTTTATTTTCTTCTTTAATTATATCCATGCAAAGTTCGACACACTCATCGCAGATAAAAACTGTGGGTCCAGCTATTAATTTTCGAACTTCATGTTGGCTTTTACCGCAAAAAGAACAGTAGAGAATATTTTTATTATTTTTTTCAGTCATATCGAATCAATGACCTATTTGTAAATTAGAGGAATCTTGATAGCAAGTATAAGTTGTGTAAGTAGCTATATATTGTGTATTATTTTCTTTTTTCTACTACAGCGTCTATTAGTCCAAACTTTTTTGCTTCCTCAGCAGTCATGAAATTATCTCTTTCAAGTGCTTTTGCAATATCTTCGATTGGCTTGCCTGTGTGTTTTGCATAAATATTATTGAGTCTCTCTTTTAATGTCAAAATTTCCTTTGCATGAATTTGAATGTCTGTCGCCTGGCCTTGAAACCCTGCAGAAGGTTGGTGGACCATAATTCTTGAATTAGGTAATGAAAATCTCTTACCTTTATGTCCTGCTGCTAAAAGAAAAGAGCCCATTGATGACGCTTGTCCTATGCATAGTGTTGATACTGGTGAGTTAATGTACTGCATTGTGTCATAAATACCTAGGCCAGCAGTAACTAATCCACCAGGACTATTAATGTAAAAATAAATTTCTTTTTTAGGGTCTTCAGACTCAAGAAATAATAATTGTGCAGTAACCAATGAAGCAACATTGTCATTAACTTGGCCAACTAGAAAAACTATTCTTTCTTTTAAAAGCCTAGAATAAATATCATAAGATCTTTCGCCTTTGCTTGTTTGTTCAACAACCATAGGTATAAGATTGTTCATTTGTTCTTCAATACGACTCATTTAAAAATTATATAACCTAAGACTACTTTTTACTAACTTTTTTTATTTTTTTTACCTTAACTTCTGTTTTTTCATTGTCTGAGTGATCATCATCGCTATGGTTTAACAAATTTTTGGGAGATTTGTTAAAATCAGAGATTATTTTTTCAGCATCTTTAATTGTAATATCTTTTTTTGTAATTAATATTTTAGATTTGAACAAAGATAGAATTTTTTCTTCGTATAAAGCCCCTTTTAAGCTTTGAGCGGCTGAAGGATTTTTTTGATAATAGTCAAGAACCATTTTTTCTTGTCCAGGCATACCTTTAATCTGCTTTTGAATTTCATTTTGAACATCTTCATCAAGCACTTTTTGTTTGTTTTTTTCTCCGTACTCATTTAAAATCAGACCCAATTTAATCCTAGACTCTGCTATTTTTAAATTTTTAATCTTATGTTTGTCTACGTCTTCTTTTTTAAGTTTATGAGTCATCATATGGACTTCTTGTTCAACAAGATTTTTTGGAAGTTCAATTTTATGAAGTTTATCTATCTGATCTAAAATTTCTTTTTTTGTAATAGAGTCTAGCGACTGTTTGTATTGCGCAGATATTTGTTTTTCTATTAGAGACTTAAGATCGTTCAAATTTTTTGCACCCATATTTTTTGCAAAAGTATCGTTTATTTTATTTTCATTCGCTGTTTGAACATTTTTTATTATACAGTCAAATTTAGCTCTTTTATTTGCTAGATCTTTATTTGGGTAATTTTCTGGCAGATTGACTTCTATAGATTTTTTGTCGTTTATTTTTACACCAATTAATTTTTCATCGAATCCTTTAAGAAAAAGATCCTCACCTATAACTAACCTTATGTTCTTTCCTTCACCTCCTTCAAATTTTTTACCCTCTACCGTGGCGTTGTAATCAAATATTACTAGATTACCTTTTGTTGATTCATCATTTTTGTCTGAAAATGATTTATTATTTTTTGCTATTTCATAAATTTTTTCATCAATTAATTTACTTTCAATTTTTACTAAGTATTCAGTTGCCTTATATTTTTCAAAATTAGCAAGGTTTAGTTCAGGTAGAGAATCTACTTCTAACGTGTAGTTAAGATCTTTACCCTCTCCAAAAGTTTTTAAATCTATTTTTGGTTGACCCGCAGCTTTAATTTTTTTCTCTACTAAAGCTTTATTTGAAGTTTCTTGTAGTAGTTTATCGATAACCTCTCCGTATATGGCTTTTCCGAATTGACTTTTAATTACTGAAGGCGGAACTTTTCCAGGTCTAAAACCTTTTAAGCTAACTTCGGATTGCAATTCAGACAATCTTTTATCAAGTTTGTCTTGAATTGTTTGTTTGTCCACAATTATTGATAAGACTGTTGTTAGGCCTTTTTTATTTTGTATTTCTATTTTCATAACTGTTTCTTGGTGGGCAAGAAGAGACTCGAACTCTTAAACCTTGCGGTACTAGTTCCTAAGACTAGCGCGTATACCAATTCCGCCACTTGCCCAAAATTTTAAGTGACCTGCTTATATATCAATTTGTTTTTTAGAGAAACTGTAAAGTCTAGTATATATAAGCATATAAAGGCCGATTAGTAAGAAAAAACAATATCTTAAAACAAATCCATCGGTCTGAAAATAAAATAAGGGAATTTGAAATAACAAGTAGGTCAAATTGATAATCAATGAGGTTAAATAATTTGGTTTTATTATTTTTTTTGAATTGAGAAGCCAATTATACAGTAGCATATGAAGGTGTTTTCCATCAGGCTTTAAAGGTGAGACCTTCGTGAAAATCTTTCTGATAAAAGAAAAAAAAACCTCATAAAATAGATAAAAAAGTACACATGCAAAAAAGAAGGGTGAAACTGAAACATTTAGTTCATAAGTCCTGATTGCATTTAATGCGATTAATGTTCCTAATAAATATGAACCGCTATCTCCTAGAAATATTTTTGCTTTTGGAAAGTTAAATAATAAAAAAGAAAGTACAATTATAATTTGTAAAAATAGAATTATAGCTGTGCTTTCATTTTGATTAGCTAAATTAATTAATAAAAAAATTGAATTGATTAATAAAAAATGAATAGCTAAAAGACCGTTGAAACCATCAACTAAATTTGCTCCATTTATAATAAATAGAAAACATAATAAAACAAAACAAACCTGAAAAATATTATTTTTTAACCAAGAGTCCAAAAACTCTAAACCAGATCTATTTACCTCTATTGAAAAAATATTAATACAAGCTAAAAGTGCTAATAACATTAATATTAAACGTAAATTAGGACTAATTTTTATTTTTAAATCATCCAAAAAACCTAAAAAGAATAATAATAAAGTTAATGTAAAATACTCTTTTAAGAATACTCCAGATATAACAAAATAAAATATCAAAACAACAATAAACAATAATAAAATTACAAGACCTCCTATTCTTGCAATTGGCTCTTCGTGAAATGCTTGTGGTTTTAAAAAATCTTTATCTAAAAGAGATCCAGAAAAAAAAAACTTAGAGTATTTAGCTGCTAAAAAAGTAATAAAAAAACTTATTGAAGAAAAAAAGATAAAATAGTTAATATTAAATTCTAAATGCATTTATTTATTATATTTTTTTACTATATATATACCCGACATTATTATTATAAGTGAAAATAATACTTTCCAAGTAATTTGTTCGTCTAAAATTAAAGCTCCAAAAATAACACCAAATATAGGTATTAAATAAGCAACTTGAGTTTGAAATACAATTCCATTTTTTGAAAGTATCTTAAACCTAAGCCACCACGCAAAACCAGTTGCAACTACTCCTAAATAGATTAATGATAATGTGGACTCAAATGTGGGAGTTGATTTGAATGGCTCTTCAAGCATGAACGAAAGTGGCACTAAAGTAATCACTGACCAAATTAATGTTGATGTAGTCACGTTTATGTTTCCTGAATTTTTTAATTTTTTTAAAATAAGAACGCCTGAAATAGAATAAAAGGTTGAACCAAGTAAAATTATTAATACAAATAAATAGTTACTTTCATTTATTATTAATTTATCGAAAAATAAAAGTAGAATTCCAGTGAATCCTAAAATAATGCCTAATGATTTTAAAAATGTTATTTTTTCATCTTTGGTAAAAAAGTGAGCTAAGATTGACCCGGTTATAGGAGTTGTACTCATTAACATCGCTGCCAAATAACTGTCAATTTTATTTGTTCCTATGGCTATCAATGAAAAAGGGATAGTAATGTTACAAATCCCTACTAGCGCATAGATTCTCCAATTACTGGAAAAGGCATAAATTTTAATTTTATAAATTAACGAAACAGCTAACATGGTAACTGTTGCTAGAATCACTCTTATTAACGCTAATGTATAGGGCTCATAAGAATATGTAGCTACCTTTATATTAAAAAAAGAAGAGCCCCATATAGCGCCCAGAAGTAGTAGTAAAAAAATATCACTTGCTTTTGCTTGTTTCATTACAATTCTAGATTGTATGTATGTGTTATATGCATAACTCTTATTGCTTTATATTATATTATTGAAATAGTAAATTCTGTTATATCTAATAAAATTTTAAAAAACTTATAAAGTATTTATTAATGAGCTCTAAAAACATTTTCAAATTAATGAAAGATAAAGAAATTGAGTTTGTAGACTTAAGATTTACCGATCCAAGAGGAAAGCTACAACACTTAACAATGGACTCAACAATAGTTGATGATGAAATGTTAGAAAAAGGTGTTTTTTTTGATGGCTCATCTATTGCTGGATGGAAAGCTATTAATGAGTCAGATATGATTTTAAAACCTGACTTGGACAGAGCAATTGTAGATCCTTTTAATTCTCATAATACTTTAAACTTATTTTGTGACATTTTAGATGCTGTTAAAAAAGATCCTTATGAAAGAGATCCTAGAGGAACAGCAAAAAAAGCAGAAGCATATTTAATTAAGTCTGGAATCGGAGATAAAGCTTATTTTGGTCCTGAACCAGAATTTTTTACATTCGACGATGTTAGGTTTAAAAATGACATGAATGAAACAAGTTTCATGATTGATAGTTCAGAAGGACCTTACAATTCTGGAAAAAAATTTGAAAATGGAAATATGGGACACAGGCCTGGAGTTAAAGGAGGATACTTTCCGGTACCACCTGTGGATAGTGCTCAAGACATGAGAGCTGAAATGTTAAAAGCTTTAAAAGATATGGGTGTTAAAGTTGAAAAACACCACCACGAAGTAGCGCCTGGTCAACACGAACTTGGTATGTATTTTGGAAAATTGACAGACATGGCTGATAACGTTCAACTTTATAAATACGCTGTCCAAATGGTTTCGCATTCATTTGGAAAAACTTCGACTTTTATGCCGAAACCAGTAAAAGGAGATAACGGTTCAGGAATGCACGTGCATCAATCAATTTGGAAAGGTGACACACCCATGTTTATGGGAGATAAGTACGCTGGATTATCTCAACAGGCACTTTACTATATTGGTGGAATTCTTAAACACGCTAAAGCAATTAACGCTTTTGCAAATTCAACAACCAATAGTTACAAGAGACTAATACCGGGATTTGAAGCTCCAGTAATTTTAGCTTATTCAGCAAGAAACAGATCTGCATCATGCAGAATACCAATAATAATGAATAAGAAAGCTGCTAGATGTGAAATCAGATTTCCTGACGCAGCCGGTAATCCATATTTAACATTTGCTTCTATGCTTATGGCGGGAATTGATGGAATTAAAAATAAAATAGATCCAGGCAAATCGTTTGATAAAGATCTTTATGCTTTAAGCGAATCTGAAGTTAAAAAAATACCAACAGTTTGCGGTTCTTTAAGAGAGGCAATGGAAAATCTTGATATCGACAGGGCTTTCTTGACGCAAGGTGGAGTTTTTACAGACGATCAAATTGATGCCTATATAGAGTTAAAGTTTCAAGAAATTTATAAATTTGAACACACACCTCATCCTATTGAGTTTGAGATGTATTACAGTCAGTAATAAATATATCTAAATTCTATCTAGAAGATTTAATAGGTCTTAGACCATCAAACGGATCAGCTCTATTAAATCTCTCTTTAATTTCGCCTTGGGAGTATTTCTTGTGAAGTTTACCGTTAATTTTTTTCTCATTATTGATAAATTTTATTACATTTTTTATATCTTTAGGAAGCCAACAATGGCTGTGACTAAATTCCCACCCTTTTCCATCAAGATCAAAATGAAATTCAACTATAGTAGCACCAAAGTTTGCCACTGAAGAATATATAGCAAGGGGATTTACCGTATGGTCAGACCATCCTATTTCAAGTTTAAATTTTTTTCTCATAAACTGAATCGATCTCAAGTTGCTATGTAGAATATCCGCAGGATAAGAAGAAACACAATGTAATAATGAAATTTTTTTTGCCTTATATAGGTTTAGTGTTTTAAGAGCATTTTTAACCTCCAATTCTGAAGCCATGCCAGTTGAAAGAACTAATGGTTTACCTGTTTTAGCGCATTCCTTTAATAAGTCACTCCATAATAATTCATAGGAAGCAATTTTAAAAAAATCTACATATTTATTTAGAAAGTGAACAGATTCTAAATCGAAAGGAGTACAGGAAAATTTAATTTTTTTTTTTTTACAATATCTGGAAATTATAGGCACAAAACTCTTTGGTAATTCATTCCTCTTATTTTTTTTTATACTAGGATTTTTTTTTATAAATTCTTTAGAGAAAAGATTTTCAATCTTAAACATTTGAAATTTTATAGCATAACAATCTAAGCTTTTAGCTATATCTACAAATTTTAAACACCTATTAAGATCACGATTATGGTTACTGCCAATTTCAGCAATAAATTTAATTTTTTTTACCATCTTAAATATGACATATATGTTGAGTATTAAAGTATAAATAGTAAAAAATACAGTAAGATTGTTGTTTATATTATTAAATATGCAGAAACAAGTTTTTCCTTTCCGCAAATCATCTGAAATAATAAAAAAATTATTTCAATTTACAGATAAATCAAATAATTATGAAATATATTTAATTTTTTAACTTACAAATTTTTATTATTTAAAAACTATGGAACTATATTTCAGAACTAATTTGAGTAAAAATTCTGGCCTTGGGCATATAGTTCGAACAAAAAGAATTTGCAAAAAATTAAAAAAATTTAATATTTCTCCAAAAATTTACATTGATTGTAATTTAACTCAATATCAAAAAGATAAAGAAATAATTAATTTATACAATGAAACTGGGCGTTTTAATCAAAATCAGGATGCTAATTTATTTCTAAGCAAAACAAAGAAGAGAGGTATTGTCGTAGTTGACGATTATAGAATAAATTCATTATGGTTGAAAAAGATCTCTCAATTTCATAAAGAAATAATTATTTTTGATGATTTTAATAAAAAATATAATTTTGTTAATACTATAATTAACTCAAAACCAGATTTTTTGCTAGATACAGAAAAACTTCGCTACAAAAAATTGAACATAGGGAAAAAATTACTTCTTGGACCTGATTACGCTGTTTTAGATACTCTAAAAAAAAAGAAAATAAATTCTGCAAAATTTAAAATTATTTTTTACACAGGTGGTAGTGGTGATATTTTACCGCTAGTTAATATTATTATTGAATTAAAAAAAAACAATAAAATGTTTAATAAGTTTTTAATTTATGTCGTTGTGGGTGTTTTTGCGAAAAATAGAGAAAGTATAAAAAAAATTCTTCAATTTAAAAATATTAAGATTGTTGATTCTAAAAAAAATGTTCTAACTAAGTTAAATTTTGCTGATTTATTTGTGGGGACATCAGGTCTCTCAATGTATGAATTAAAACTATATAATATCCCAAGAATACTTTTTGAGATGAATGATAATCAGAGGTGTAAAACTAAAGCACACGATAAATTGGGAAATTTTTTTTATACTAAAAAGAAGTGATTTAATGAAATCAAAAAAAATTTCAAAGTTAATTAATTTAATTTGTAGGAGATATAAATTAATGGCTGCTTTTAAAAGTAAGGATTTATACCAAGTGGATGACGGAGGTGCAGAAAGAATCGTAAAACATATATTAAACAAAAAAATACAAAATAGAAAAAATATATATACAACTAAACATGTAATTAAAAAAAAAAAATTCTATTTAAAAAAAACAGATTTAACTCAAATTAATTCATCTCTTATTTTTAGAAATAATAAAATTAATATGCTTAACTCAATTAATAACAAAAAAATTAAATCTATTGATCACTATATTTGGTGGCTTTCAAATAATAGAATTTCATACGGTTTTTATAAAAATTCCAAATTAATAATTAACCTTTTTCACGATGTGGTAAAGATAGATAATAAAAAATGGATTATCCCAGGTTGGTATACAAACCCAGAAAATAAAGGAAACTTTCTAGATACTCTGAAGGGTATACATTTTCATTATTTTAAAAAAATCAGGTTTATTGAAAAAAAATTGAAAATTCATTCCTTGTCATCAATAAATAAGAAAAATCAATCTATGTTGCTATTTGCTAAAAAAATAAAATGGAAACAGGTTAATGAAAGTAATAAAAAAATTTTAACAATCTGTAAAAAATATTTTAATCAAGCTAATACCAATTTATTTAATTTTTATATTCGGTAGCAAACTATTTAAATGAAATTTTTAGAAAATATTAAGAAATACAAGAATAATACTGCTCTAATTACAGAACAGAGAAAAATTATAACATATAATAAACTTAACATATTTGTAAAAAAATTTTCAAAAAATTTTAAAAAAAGATCCTTAGCCTTTATAATTTCCAATAATGATTTGGAAACAATTGTTGCCTACCTCAGTTTTATTGGTAAAAATTGTGTGGTCATGCTAATTGATCAAAAAACTAATGAAGAAACAATTAGTGATTTAGTGGAAAATTACTGCCCTGAGTACATATTTTTAAATCAAAAAAAAACTATTCGAATTAATGATTATTTTTTAGCAGATAAATTTTTTAATTACACTCTACTAAAATCAAAGAATAAAAAAAAATATAAAATGATTGATGAGTTAGCTTTGTTAATGCCAACTTCAGGCAGTACTGGCTCACAAAAATATGTAATGTTATCTTATGAAAATTTGAATTTTAATACAAAATGTATAATTAATTCTCTTAAGATAAAAAAAAAAGATATTACAATCACAACACTTCCAATGAGTTACGTTTATGGACTTTCAATAATAAATACACATTTAGTCCAGGGTTCATCAATAGTTTTAAATACTAAAAGTGTTATGGAAAAAGATTTTTGGAAATCCATAGAAAATAATAACGTAAATAATTTTGGTGGCGTTCCCTACATCTATCAAATTTTGAGTAAAATGAATTTATTTAAATTTAATTTAAAAAGTTTAAAATATACCACTCAAGCAGGTGGTAAATTAAATTTAGACATTTTAAAAAATATTCTCAAAAATTATAAAAAAATGAATGTTAAGCTGTTTTGTATGTATGGTGCCTCAGAAGCAACAGCAAGAATGTCTATACTTGATTGGAAGTTTATTAATAAAAAAATAGGGAGTGTCGGCAAAGCATTGAAGGGGACTAAATTTAACATCGAGAAAAAAACTAATGAAATTATTTTTTCAGGGAAAAATGTTTTTTTGGGTTACGCTGAAAACATTTCAGATCTAAATAAAAGCTATAATAATAATATTTTAAAGACTGGTGATATTGGCCATCTGGATAAAGATAATTTTCTTTATATAACGGGCAGAAAGGATAGGTATGTCAAAATTTATGGTATGAGGATAAGTCTTGAGGAACTAGAAGATAGAATATTCAAATTAGGAGAAGAGAATGTTTGCAGTGCACCTAAAGAGAACATGATTAATGTTTATATAAAGAGTAAAAGAAACTTTAAAGAACTTATCAAAAAAATATCCTCCTATACAAAGATACACGCTTCTTGTTTTAATATAATTAAAGTAAGTGAATTTCCACTTAATAAGAACTTAAAAATATCCTACAAATCTTTAACGAGATAATTTTTATAAAATTTTTAATGGCTTCCAAGAAAATTGAGCGAAAAAGTTACATTTGGGTCAAAAAAATTTGGTTTTCTTTCAAACATTACAACTGATCCAGATAGAGCAGTGTTCCAAACATATTTTCTTTTTAATAACCCATAAAAAAGATTGTAGTCTACGTGGCAACTTAAATTAGAAAATGAATTCTTTTTTTGTTTATTTTCAGTTTGATTTAATAAACTATATTCTTTTAAATATTTTGATTTTTTGTAGTCAATTTTTCCCTTGGCGTTTAAAATTAAATTTTTATAAATAAAAAAATTAATTTTCCATTTTGTTTTAATAGGAAACTTTTTTAATATTTCAAAATAATTTATTTTTGATTTTTTAAATTGAGCATCAATATTTTTTATAGATATATTTTTAAAATCTTTTGAAAAAAAATACGGTTTTTTTTTATAAATGTCATTGATTTTTTTTTCTTCATAAATAAAATTATTTTTTTCTATTTTTTTTGATAAAATCCATTCATTATTTTTTTCTTTAATTTTACTCTCACCTTCCATCTTAAATACTTTATATTTTTGTGTATCTAGTTGGTCTCTAATCTGCCTAAATGTTGGTTGCGCAATAAACTTATTGAGATTAGAAAATTTACCATAAATTAAATAGCTACCACCCGCTGGGAAAAAAACTTTTGGTTTTAATACATTTAATTTTTGTTTGAGTTTCTTAAGGCTATTTTGAATAATTTTTTTTTTTTCTTTTTCTCTGTTGATATTGGTAAAACAATGAGGGTACTCACTTGCTGCGCCCACACTAAAACAAGTTATGTCAATTTCTGAGTTAAAAATTTTTTTAGAGTGTTTTTTAATTTTTTTTAAATCTTTAATCGAAAGAGGATTGTCAACATTGTTAAAAAAAACTTTTCCTGTTTTATTTGACTGTATTAGTATTGACGTGTCTAAATCATAATTAATTTGTTCCTCTATTTCGTCGGTGTTACTCGATAACTGGGGAATTATACAAACTGATAAATCTTTATTTAATTTATATTTTTTCCAGGCATCTAGCTCAATAATTTTTGTTAGTCCCGACTTCTCAATTTCATTTTTTAGCCTTGAGTTGTTAAATTTTTTAATAATTACAATTGTATTTTTTTTCTTGTACTTTGATAAAGTGGGTAAGTGCAGATGATCCCCATGTAGATGGCTTATATATATAAAATTTGGTTTAATTTTGTTTAGTATAGACTTTTGATTGTTGTACAGAGGATAGGCAAGCCATGCATTGCATGTTGTATTGCCAACCCAGGGATCGCAAGTAATAACTGACTCATTTACTTTTACGTTAATAAATGAATTTGAAATGTGATTTATCTCCACTTTTGAGCTTCTAAATTATTATTTAAATTAATGCAACGGTACAAAATGTATTAAAATAAACCCTAACTACTATTAAATATATGACAATTTACAATTTCTTATATTTTATGTGCTAATTTGTGTAAAAATTCGAATTATCTCGTCATAGTTTTTTGAATCAGCTATTTGATGTAATATAATTTTGTTTTTATAAAATTTTATCATAAAATAATATTAGTTAATGGTTTTTTTCTTAATAATCTATAAATCACAATAGAATGAATTCAATAAAAAAAATAATCAATAAAAATACCTATTCTTTAAATAATAAAGAAAAATATAATAAAATTTTTTCAGACTCTTTGAGTGTAGACTTAAACATAATTAATGAAAAACTAAAATATAACGACATACCTGAATGGGACTCTATCGGTCATATGTCTCTTATGTCCGGGTTAGAAGAAGGTTTTAAGATTTCACTAGATACAGACGATATAGTGGATTTTAGTTCTTATACCAAAGGTTTGGAAATATTAAAAAAATATAAAGTTTCAGTCTAGTTTAAAATAGACGTAATTAAACTTTGAAAGATTCACCACACCCACAACGCTCAGTTTCGTTTGGATTTATAAATACAAATTTTGAGGAGAAATTTTCTTTTTTATAATCCATTTCTGTACCTAAAAGGTACATTACAGCATTTGGGTCGATTAAAACCTTAACACCTTTGTCTTCAATTACTTCTTCGTTAGGTTTTATGTCTTTTGCATACTCCATTTTATAAGACATTCCTGCACAACCACCAGACTCGACTCCTACTCTAACTCCAATAGTAGAGTCATCTGCGCTAGACATAATTTCTTTTATTCTTTCTGCTGCATTGAGGCTTAGTTTAATTATCTGGGTCATAAATTTAATTCTAGTTTTGCAGCTTCTGACATTTTATCTTTATCCCAAGGCGGATCCCATACTAATTTTAAATCTACTTCAGAAACCCCATTAACTTTTAATACATTTTCTTTAACGCTATTAGGTAAGCTCTCAGCTACTGGGCAGTTAGGGCTCGTAAGAGTCATCTCTATATCAACCTTATTTTTATCATCAATATTAATATTGTAAATCAAACCAAGTTCATAAATATTGACTGGTATTTCAGGATCGTAAATTTTTTTTATTTCTAAAATTACTTTTTCTTTTAATGCATTCATAATTAAATATTTAGTTTTTTTTATCTAACGCAGATAAAAAAGTATGCCAGACCATTGTTGCACATTTAACTCTCATTGGAAACTCTTGAACTCCTGATAGAGATTTGATTGTGGTTATTTGATCTTCTGTAAGGCTATTAAGGGTAATTTTTGTTTTATTTTTAACCATACTCAAGAAATCTTCACTAACTTTTTTTGTAAAAAATAAATCTCTCCCTTTTAATGTTTCAGTAAGTATAGAAGCAGATGCTAGAGAGATAGCACAACCTTCTCCTTCAAAACTTATGTCTATAACTTTTTTTTCATTGTCTAATTTCAGGTAGACATGAACTTTATCTCCACACAGAGGATTGTGCGCTTGAGCATCGTGGTTGTATCCAATGCATTTTCCTTTATTTCTAGGACTCTTGCCGTGGTCTAAGATAATTTCTTGATATAATTCTTTTAGTTCCATCTAAATATTAAATATTTTTTTACAATTATCGATTGCATTACACAAAATATCTATATCTTCTTTCGTGTTATAAACACCAATGGAAGCTCTGGCTGTAGCTGCAATTCCTAGTTTATCATGTAGTATTTGACAGCAGTGATGTCCTGCTCGTATAGCAACACCATCATCATCCAAAATTGTTGCTATATCATGTGGATGGATACCTTTGATGGTAAAACATAAAACGGATCCTCTATTAGTAGGGCTGCCAATTATATTTATTGAATTATTTTTTTTTAATTTTTCAAAACCATACTCTAAAATTTCATTTTCATGGTTAGCGATATTTTTAATGCCTAATTTTTCAATAAAATTTATTGATTCCGCAAAAGCAACTACTTCTGCTGTTTGCATGGTGCCAGCTTCAAATTTTGTTGGTGCATCAGCAAAGGTGATGTTGTCTTTTTTAACTTCATCTATCATTCCACCACCACCTTGGTATGGGGGCAGATCGTCTAGCCATTTTTTTTTTGCATAAAGAACTCCTAAGCCATTAGGACCATACATTTTATGGCATGAAACTACATAGAAATCACAACCAAGATCCTGCATATCTATATGCATATGAGGGGCTCCTTGAGTGCCATCAACTAAAACTGGAATATTTTTTTCTTTAGCCATATCAACAATTTTTTTAATTGGCATTACAGCGCCTGTTACATTTGAAATATGAGTTATAGCAATAATTTTTGTTTTATTTGAAATAAGTTTTTTTATTTCATCAATTTTAACTTCACCATTTTTATTTATTGGTGCAAATTTAATTACTGCACCTTTATTTTTTCGAAGAAAATGCCAAGGTACGTAATTTGAGTGGTGTTCTAATTCAGTAATTAGTATTTCATCTCCTTCTTTAATGTATTTATCTCCAAAAGAAGAAGCAACTAGATTAATGGATTCAGTAGCTCCTTTTGTAAAAATTATTTCTTCTCTATGTTGTGCGTTAAGATATTTTTTAAGCATATCTCTTGTGGCTTCAAATCTGTTTGTTGCTTTGACTGCTAATGTGTGAACACTTCTTCCAACGTTAGAAAATTCTGTTTCATAAAAACTAGACAGTCTATCAATTACTGCTTTAGGTTTTTGTGATGAGTTAGCGCTATCTAAATAGACTAAAGGTTTTCCGTTAATTTTTTGTTTAAAAATGGGAAATTCAGATTTAAGATTTTTAATGTCCATTAATTTGTCTTTCTAATATTTTTTCTAAAAATATTTTTAATTCGCTGTTAGTAATTTTTTCTAATACTTCACTAAGAAAACCATTTATTAAAAGTTTTATAGCCTCTTTTTTTGATATACCTCTTGTCATAAGATAATGAACTGCGTCAGAATCTATACTTCCGGATGTCGAGCCATGGGAACACTTCACGTCATCTGCGTATATTTCTAGTTCAGGCTTTGCGTCAAATTCAGCGTTATCGCTTACAATTAAAGCTTTGCTTAATTGATATGCATCAGTTTTTTGAGCTATTTTTTCTACAAATATTTTTCCCTGATAAATACCTTTACTTTTATCATTTAATACGTTTTTAATTTTTTGATAGCTTTTACAGTTTGGAGAGTTGTGATTTATGCGTGTTTTAATTTCTTGGTGTTGATCATCTAGTAAGTTTAAAGCTGAATAAATGCTACAGCTACTATTATCTTTATTTAAGTTTATTTCAATTTCAATTTTATTTAGTTTTAACCCAGAGCTTAAAATATAGCTCTCATAACTAGAGCCACCTTCTAAAGAACTTTTTATATATTTGTAAAAGTGACCATTATTTTTTGAATTTTGAATTAAAATATTCTTCAATACTGAATTCTTATCCAAAGAAACGTTATCTACTGTGTTTTTAATAAAATTACTTTGTGTGTTGTTGTCACTATAATCAACTAACGTTAATTCAGATCCTTCGTTTAACTTAATAGAATTTTTATTGTTTAGTATTTTGTTTTTTAAATCTTGCGAAAAACAATTATAGACAACCAAAGGTTTTTTTAATTTGTAGTCTTTGGTAATTTCCAATGAAAAACCTCCGGATGATAACGCGGTATTGAGTAATGCTAGCGCATTACTTGGGTCAATATTCTTTACTTCTTCTTCTTGATTAAAATCTTTAATTAAAATTTTATTCTTTTCTTCGTGATCAAAATTTGTTGAAATTATTTTCCCGTTAGTTAAAAATATGAAATTGTGTTCAAAGCTTTCTATGGCTTTAAACTCTTTGCTAGATTCAAAATTAACTTCATTACTAATATTATCAAAGTTTTTATTTAAAATTAACTTTAAATCTGTAAATTTCCAGTCTTCAACTTGTTTGGACGGAAAGCCAGATTCATAAAACAAATCAAGATTTTTTTTTCGGGAAACCTTTTCTTTTTGGGAGAGATTTTTAATTTTTTCGATATCAAAATCGTAATTTTGCTTCATTTAACTTAAATTTACGTAACCTGTTTTTTCTAATTGCTCGCCTAAGTCGGCGTTTCCTGTTTTAATAATTTTACCAGCAGATAAAACGTGTATGAAGTCCGGCTTAATATAATCAAGTAATCTTTGGTAATGTGTAATTATTAAAAAAGCATTTTCTTTATTTTTATATGAGTTAACACCATCTGCAACTATTCTTAGCGCATCTATATCTAGACCTGAATCTGTTTCGTCTAAAATTGACAATTTTGGTTCTAATAATTTCATTTGTAAAATTTCATTTTTTTTCTTTTCTCCGCCTGAAAATCCTACGTTTAATTGACGTGATAAAAATTTTTCGTCAATATTGAGTTCTTTGGCTTTTTCTTTAATTAATTTTAAGAAAGTTAATGTGTCTAATTCTTTTTCACCTCTTGCTTTTCGTACTGAGTTTAGGGATGTTCTTAAAAAATTATTTGTATTTACGCCTGGGATTTCTAAGGGGTATTGAAATGCTAAGAAAATTCCTTTTTGTGCTCTCTCTTCTATTTTAAGATCGTTTAAATCAATACCGTTAAAACTAATTTTACCTTCAATCTCGTAGCCATTTTTACCTGACAAAACATTTGCTAATGTACTTTTTCCTGAACCATTAGGTCCCATAATTGCATGAACTTCACCGGGCTTAATGTTTAGGTCTAAACCTTTTAAAATTAACTTTTCGTTAATAGTTGCTTTTAAATTTTTAATTTCTAACATTAGCCAACACTACCTTCTAAGCTAATAGCTACTAATTTTTGTGCTTCCACTGCAAACTCCATTGGTAATTGTTGCAGTACTTCTTTGCAGAACCCATTTACGATCAGACTAACTGCTTCTTCTTGATCGAGACCTCTTTGGTTGCAGTAGTAAAGCTGTTCTTCGTTAATTTTAGTAGTGGTTGCCTCATGCTCAATAGTTGATGTTGAATTTTTGTTCTTTATATATGGAACTGTGTGTGCGCCACATTTGTTACCCATT
>Ga0307986_10000811_pt1 | contig 23081 bp, 27 predicted proteins | sample EllFjometageno82_FD_203170 | JGI IMG/M metagenome (GOLD analysis project Ga0307986, IMG submission 203170) | Marine microbial communities from Ellis Fjord, Antarctic Ocean - #82 | ecosystem: Environmental > Aquatic > Marine > Unclassified | place: Southern Ocean | collected 2014-10-09
ATCAAAAAAACTTTAATTTAACTCCTCCCACTTTTGGTTTAAATTTTTTAGATGATAAAAATATAAAAAATAAAAATTTTATGCTTCTTTGTGGCTTTGAAAGTTTTGATAATTATTTTGTTAGAATAGATATTTTGGAGAGGTTGTTTGTTCAAATCATAAACTCTGACCCTGAAAATGGTAAAGAAATCAAACTAGTTCCTGAGATGCTTAATTTATTAGGATGCAGTAAAGAAAATTTTAAAAAATTGATTGAAAAAATGAACTATAAAACACTAGAAAAAGATAAGAATATTTACTTCAAATACAGCCCACAAAAACCAATCAAAAAAACTTTTAAAAAAATAAATTCTTTAAACAGTCCATTTAATATATTAAAAGACTTTAACTTTAATTAATGATCAGTTTTTTTAAAAATAAAGATAAAGACAAGGATATCATTAACAATGATAAATCTTATTCTAATATTGCAGCTCTGTTGATCCATGTTGCAAAAATTGACGAAAATTATGAAGATAAAGAAAAAGAAATTATTAAAAAAACTTTAATTGAGTTAGGCGCAGCAAGTACGAAAGTAGATAAATTAATTTCAGATGCATCAATTATTGAAGAAAATTCAAACCAAATACTAAATTTTACAAGAGAAGTTAAAAATGCCCCTGAATCAGATAAAATTAGAATTATTGAGTCTTTATGGAAAATTATTTATTCAGACAACAACGCAGACATGTATGAGACAAATTTGATGAGGAGACTTGCTGGTTTATTATATATAGACGCTAAAATAATGGGTGACTTAAAAAACAAAATAAAACAAGAATTAAAGAAATGACCTACCTCGTAAATGACAAATGTATTAAGTGTAAATTGATGGACTGTATTGAGGTTTGTCCAGTTGATTGTTTTTATGAAGGTAAAAATATGGTTGTAATTAAACCGGATGAGTGTATAGATTGTGGCGTTTGTGAGCCAGAATGTCCGGTTGATGCTATTGTTGCAGACACTGAATCTGGAAGCGAAAAATGGCTTGAAATGAATACTAAATATTCTGAAGTATGGCCGAATATAACTGAAAAAAAAGATCCCCCTGAGGATCATGAAAAGTATAAAAATGAAGAAAATAAGTACGAGAAATATTTTAACGAAAATATTTAAAAAAACTCCAAAAAAAAAAGAGAAAAAAAAAACTGTTATCAAAATAATTAAAAAAGCAAAAATTAAGGTAATAAAAAAAAACATCTCTAAATCAAAATCTAACGTAGTCAAATCACAAAATAAAAAAAATATAAAAACACCTGGTAAAAAAATTGTTCCAGAAAAAATAGTACCCAAAAATAACAATTTAAGAATTTCAAAAAGTAACGAAGTTAAGCCTGAGATTAAAAAAGTAAAAAAACAAGAAACAGAAAAGAAACAATATAAAGTTAAAGACTATGTTGTTTATCCTAAACATGGTGTTGGACAAATTACTGAATTTAAAAAGATTAATATTGGTGGAATTGATGTTGAGACTTACGTCCTTAAATTTGAAAAAGATAAAGCTAACGGAATGGTCCCAGTGAATAAACAGTCTCATCTTAGACACTTAGCAACCATCAATCAGGTAAATAAGTGTATATCTATTTTAAAAAGTAAGCCAAAAATTAAAAGGTCGATGTGGAGTAGAAGAGCACAGGAATATGAAGCTAAAATTTCTTCAGGTAAAATTTATGAACTGGCTGAAGTTGTTAGAGATTTAAATAAGGGTGATGATTTAATGGTTGATCAGTCCTATAGTGAAAGACAGCTTTTTGAAAAAGCCTACGAAAGAATCTTATCAGAATTCCAAATTGTAATGGGTGTGCCCTTAGAAGATACACAGAAAAAACTAGATAAGGCGTTAAAAAGAAATCTAGAGGGGCAAACAAAAGCTATTGTTGCTCCTATAAAACCAGCAGAGACAGAGAAACCTGAATCTGAACCAATCACTGATACTGAAGATTAAAAATTAAACAAAAAAAACGCCTCTCATATGTAATATTATGAGAAGCGTTTTTTGAAAAGGCTAAGATACTATCTTTTTCTTTTCTTCGCTTTTTTAGCTTTTTTAGCTTTTTTCTTAGTTTTCTTTTTAGCTTTTTTTGCTTTTCTTTTTGTAGCCATCTTTAGCTCCCTGTTTAAGTTAAACGAATCAAAGTGATTCGTTGTTAACTTATTTTTATTTTTTTATGCAAGTGATGTCAAATCTTTAATTAAACAACTATTTTATATTTTTTTTCTATAATAATTTTTTTTAATACAATTTTTTATTTAGTAAAAAAAGTTAGAGTTTATGCCACTTATAATCTATTTAAAAATATAATTAAAAAAGTTTTTCAAGTTCTTCTTTATAATTTTTTATAATTTTATATCTTTTTAGTTTTAAAGTAGGAGTCATCATATTATTTTCAATTGTAAATTGATTTTTAATTATAAAAAATTTTTTGATTTTTTCTATCTTAGATAAATTTTTATTTATTTTATCTATCTCTTCTTGGATTTGTTCTTCTGTGATGTCTTTATATTTCAGACTTAATACTATCAAACCAACTAGATATGGTTTATTGTCTCCATATACTAAACTTTGCTCTATAAAATCAGATTTATTTAAATCATTCTCAATTTTAATTGGAGAAATGTTTTCTCCACCTGGTGTTATTATTATATCTTTTTTTCTATCTGTTATTTTTAAAAATTCTCCATCAAATTCTCCAATATCGCCAGTGGACAACCATCCATTTTTTAGCACTTTATTTGTTTCTTCCTCATTATTCCAATAACCAATCATAACATTTTCACCCCTAACAAGTATCTCCCCATCATCTGCAATTTTAACTTGGTTTCCTTTAAATGGACGTCCAACTGTCTCAACCTTAATTTCATCTATAGAATTACAACTTACTACTGGAGATGTTTCTGTTAAACCATAACCCTGCAATGTTGATAAACCAATAGCGTTCAAAAATGAACCTAACTCCTTATCTAAAGCCCCACCTCCTGAAATAAATGCTTTTAAATTTCCACCAAACTGATCTTTAATTTTTTTTCTTACTAATTTTTCACAAATAAAATTAATGAAATTTTCTACAACTGAAAATGGTTTTTTATCTAATTTTTTCTTACCTAATTTAATTGTTTGATTAATTAAGAATTTTTTTAATCCTTTAGTTTTACTAAATGTTGTATTAATTTTTTGATATAAATTCTGATAAAACCTTGGAACAGCTGTCATTATTTCTGGAGAACAATCACTCATATTTTTAATTAATTTATCTATGCTTTCAGCATAAAATACTCTTGCAGCAACAGCTATTTGTACGAACTGCACTGTATGCTCGTATGAGTGGGAAAGTGGGAGCCAGGTTAAAAATTTTGGTTTATTCGAAATAAATTTTTTTAGCAAGCTATATGCACCTTCACAATTATTAAGGATTCCACCGTGGCTTAACATAACACCTTTTGGATTACCTTGTGTACCCGATGTATAGATTATGCAAGCAACGTCTTTTCTTTTAATTTTTAAATCAGAAAAATTTAACTTACTATAATAATCTTTTTTAAATATATCATTTATTTTTATATAAAGTTCTTCATCTACTCCCTCTATTTCTTCAAATAAAATAACTTTTTTAATAAAATTTTTTTTTGGGATAATTTCTTTGATTTTTTTATACTGAATTATGTCTGAAATAATAATGATTGCAGGCATACAGTCGTCAATAATATATTCATAATCTCTTTCCGTATAAGTTGTATAAGCAGGGACCGTCACTCCTTCTGAAAGCATAATTGAAAGATCTGATATCATCCATTCTGGTCTATTCTCTGACACTAATAGGCATCTATCACTTTTTTTGATATGTTTTGATATTTCTTCGGATAGTTTATTAATATTTAGATATACATCTTCCCACGAATATTTTTTTTGTGGTTCTTTTAAACTCTGTAAGAAAATATTTTTATTATTTTGTTTTTGATATTGATTATAAAATAATTCTAATAAATTATTTATTTTATTTATTTTCATAAATACTTAGTATAAGTGATTTGAATTAAATCCTTATTTTTTATTAAACATAATTTTAATAATTTAATACTTAATTTATTAAATTCTATGTTTTTTTTTACTGTGGGACAAGTGTACAGTTTTAAATTATTTAATATGTACTTACTTTTTCTTTTTTTGTATCTGTAGCGGTGTTTAGCAAAATAATTATGCTTCTGTCTCAATTTTATTGTATTTTCTTTATTTTGAATTTGGTGGGCGAAGAGAGAATCGAACTCTCACTTCTTACGAAACACGATTTTGAGTCGTGCGCGTCTACCAGTTCCGCCATTCGCCCTAACTTTTCATTATTATAACTATAAAAATAAATAGTATAAGAACTTAATTTGTATTAAAACGAAAAAATGCTTAATAAATTATATCAAAAATCTTTAAAGTTTGCAGCACATAAAAACTCAAAAATATTCTTAGCAATTATATCTTTTATAGAAAGCTCTTTTTTTCCCATTCCACCAGATGTTATGATTGTCCCAATGGTTATGGCAAAGAAAAAAGATTATTTACAAATTTTTTTAATTGCCACACTTTTCTCTTCCCTGGGTGGTATATTGGGCTACTTTATTGGTTCATATTTTTTAGATATAGGAATGAGCGTAGTAAGTTTTTATGGCTACGAAAACAAGGTTCTTAGCCTTATAGACAGCCTAACAAAAGGAACTGGGCTCTATATTTGGTTGGCCACTTTATTTCTTGCTGGTTTTACGCCTCTGCCATTTAAAGTTTTTACAATAACTAGTGGAATGATTGGTTTTAATTTATTCATATTCTTTTGTATTTGTCTAATTTCTAGAGGCTTAAGATTTTTTATTGTTTCTTATCTCTCATTTAGATTTGGTGACACATTTGGTAAGTTTATGCAGACTGAAGCCGCAAAATGGTTTGCTATTTTAGGTATTTTGATTGTAGTCATATTTACTGTGTTATATTTTATTATTAAATAATATGTCTAAGATTAAAAACAGAACAGTTCTCAACTTAATAATGTTATTTAGCTTTTTTGCTCTATTTGCAGCATTATTTATTCAGTATATATTAAAGCACCTGCCATGCAATTTATGTTTGATTGAAAGAATACCTTATATTATATCAATAGTAGTTATTTCAACTAGTATATATTTTAAGAAATTTGAAAAAATCTCTTTAATCATTTTGAGTTTAATATTTTTTTCCTCAGCATTAATAGCTTTTTATCACTTTGGCATTGAGCAAGGATTAGTTAAGGAATCTTTAGTTTGTGACCTAAATAGTGAAAGTAATGATATGTCAAAAGAAGCTCTTTTAAATCAACTAAAAACAATGCCTGTCAGTTGCAAAGATGTAAATTTTACAATTTTTGGATTATCACTTGCGACCTTTAATATTTTTATCTCTTTAATCTTGGGTGTTATAACTACTAAACTTTTTTTAGCATATGAAAAAAACGAATAAAAATAAAGTAGAAGAGTTTATTAGAGTAGATCACGCTGGTGAACGTGGTGCTATAAAAATTTATGAAGGTCAATTATTGGCTCTAAATACCTTCATAAAGGATGATGATTTAAAAAAAAAGATAGAAGAAATGAAGGTTCATGAGAAAGAACATTGTAATTATTTTGAAAACGAAATTAAAAAAAGAAATATTAAACCTACTAAATTTTTACCCTTGTGGGACATGCTTGGTGTAGGTCTAGGCTTTGGATCAACAATATTGGGGAAAAAAGCTGCTATGCTTTGCACAGCTTCTGTTGAAGAAGTTATAGATGAGCATTACTCAAATCAAATCAGACAGTTAGAGAATGATGAAAAAAAATTAAGAGAAAAAATTATTAAATTTAGAGAGGATGAATTGCACCATAAAGATATAGCTTATAAAGAAGGTGCAACAAAAAAAGGTGTTTACTCAATTTTAGATAAAATAATTAAAACTGGTTCAAAGATTGCAATTAATATATCTGAAAAAATATAACTAGGCTTCTAATTCAACATCCCAATACAAATAATCCATCCAACTCTTGTGAAGAAAATTTGGAGGAAAGTGTTTACCATTTTTATGCAAATCTTCTGGAGAGGGTTGGAAAGGTTCCTGATTTAGTGTCATATCTGAATTTCTTAATAATCTCCCACCTTTTTTTACATTGCAGGAAGAGCAGGCAGTCACAACATTATCCCAATTTGTTTGACCTCCTTTAGATTTTGGAAGTAAATGATCAAATGTTAATTCTTGATTGCTTCCACAATACTGACATAAAAACCTATCTCTTAGAAAAACATTAAATCTGGTAAAACTAGGGTTGGTTTGAGGTTTAATAAAACTTTTTAAAGCAATTACACTTGGTAACTTCATATTAAATGATGGACTTCTAACAATTCTATCATAATTACTAACTATAGTTACTCTATCTAAAAAAACAGATTTTATTGAGTCTTGCCAGCTCCATAGGGATAATGGATAATAACTTAGAGGTCTGTAATCAGCATTCAAAACTAATGCAGGGCATTTTTCTAAAGAAAGATTTTGATCGGTAAAAAACATTTTAAAATTCTAGCTGAAAATAAACATTTTATCAATATATAGAATCTTTATTAGATTTTAAAATTATTTTTTATATAATTCAATGCAGCGCTGGAAGCTTCAATAGGTATGCGATGATCACAATCTTTTATCATTTTTGTCTCGATTTCAATATCATTTCTAATTAAGAAATCTTTTGCTTCTAGTAAAAAAATTGGTGAAACAACTTCATCTTTATCCCCGTGTATTAAGAGCATTTTTGTTGAAGAGGTTTTTCTTTTTATAAGGTCTTCCCTATTTATTACTTTTCCAGAAAAACCAACAATACAATTATAGTTTTTACTACTTGTCATTCCTAAATTTATAGACATCATGCAACCCTGACTAAAACCAGATAAACAAATCTGTGAATTATTTAAAGCATATTTATTTTTTATTTCTTCAATAAATTCTTTAAGTTTTGTTTCAGCTTTTTTAGATTGTTCTAAAATATATTCTGGGTCGTCTCTAGTTAAGTCAAACCACTGATAGCCGGTCGGATTAATTACACATTTTTCATGTCCGTTTGGACATAAAAAGATAGCATTAGGAAGAAACCTTTTCCAATTTAAAGTTAACATGCTTATATCTTTTCCGTCTCCACCATATCCATGCAATAAAATAACTGCTTGATTAATTGGTAAATCTTTTTCTGGTCTAATAATTGTAGTTGTAAGGCAAAATGTCATAGATAGTTTATTTTGTTTTTTTATTTGAAGATTACTCTACAATATAAGCATGATTACTGGAACATTAGTTAAAATTTTTAGCATCATGCTTTTAATAATTGTGGCTGTAGTTTTAATTCTTGGCATCGGAACTCTTTTTAAAGGAGGGGAAACAAGTAAAAAATATTCAAATAAATTGATGCAATATAGAGTGCTTTTTCAATTCATAGCTATAATTGCTCTAGTCTGCTTTGCCTATTTTTTCAAAAATTAATTATAAGACTTCAGCCAATTAATAAACTCTTCATCGTTGAAATCTATAGAACCAACAATTCTTGCAAATTCTTTACCTTCCTTATCAAATAAAATTGTTGTTGGAACTCCTCTTAGAGAAAACTTTTTTGCCAATGTGATTGTTGAGTCAAAATAAATATCTAAATTTCTGATATCTAGTTTTTTAAAGAAATTTTCTGTTTTAGACAGACTTTCACGGCTAATGTTAATTGGAAAAATTTTTAAGTTGGTCAAACCAATATTTACTTGCAAATTATCTAACGATGGCATTTCCTCTTTACATGGGGCACACCAGGTTGCCCAGAAATTTAGAATCAATACTTTTCCCTTATAATCTGCCAAATCAACGTCTTTTTGGTTTGCGTCTTTGAAGATTATATCTTCGTAAATTTTTATATTTTTTGTTAATATTAAATTTTTAATACTTGGTTTTTCTAATGTGTAACCAAAGTTAATTGTTGTTAGATAAATAAATATTATTAATAATTTCATGCTAAATAGGTATAATTAATTATCATGCTAAAAAATAAAAACAATACAGCAATTTGGGAAACCAGAATAAAAAAAAGTGTTTCCACGTTGTTTCAAAGAGTTGGTAACTCAATAGATATTGATAAAAAACTTTTCAAAGAAGATATCTTGGGGTCTATTGCACATGTTGAAATGTTATTTAGACAAAAAATTATTCCTTTTAGAATAAAAAATAAAATAATTTATGGATTAAAAAAAATTGAAAAAGATATTTTAAAAAATAAATTTGAATATAATAAAAATTATGAAGATATTCACATGAATATCGAAAAAAGATTATTTCAAATAATTGGGGAAGAGGCAGGATACATTCATACTGCAAGATCTAGAAATGATCAGGTAATTACTGATTTTAAAATGTGGACTACGTCTGCAACTATAGAAATTAATAAAAATTTGAATAATATTATTAAAACAATTCTTAAAATTTCTGAAAAAAATATTGAAACAATAATGCCAGGATTTACACATTTAAAAAATGCTCAAGCAGTCTCGTTTGCTCATTATTTAATGGCTTATGTAGAAATGTTTACTAGAGATAAAAAAAGATTTTCTTATAACTTAGAAAGTTTATCCGAATGCCCTCTTGGTGTAGCTGCATTAACCGGAACCTCTTTTAATATAGATAGAAATTTTACGTCAAAAAAACTGGGTTTTAAAAAACCCACTAATAACTCAATAGATACTGTTGCTGATAGAGATTTTGTTTTAGATTTTCTTTACAGTGCTTCTGTTTGTTCTATGCATATATCAAGAATTGCCGAAGAACTTATTATTTGGAACTCTGATGGGTTTAATTTAATCACTCTTTCCGACAAGGTTGTCACTGGCTCTTCAATAATGCCTCAAAAGAAAAATCCAGATTTATTGGAATATTTGAGAGGAAAAACTGGCTCAACCTATGGAAATTTATTTTCTATGTTAACAATACTCAAAGGCCTTCCAATATCATATTTTAAAGACCTTCAGGATGATAAAGAAATATTATTTAAATCTAATGAAATCCTTAATAACTCTATATCAATTCTTAATGAAGTTTTAAAAAACCTAAAACCTAATAAGCAAAAAATGTTAGATCTTGCAAATTCTGGATATATTACAGCTACAGACTTGGCAGACTATCTTGTCAAAAATCACTCAATGTCTTTTAGAAAAGCTTACCAAACTACGGCTATAATTGTAAATTTTGCAGAAAAGAAAAAGAAAAAACTTAACGAACTCAGTATTGATGAATTGAAAAAAATTGAACCAAAACTTACAGCTGAAGTATTAAAGATTTTTAATGTTAAAAACTCAGTAAATTCAAAAAAATCTTATGGTGGAACATCTTTTGATAATATCAAAAAAATGATATTAAAATATCAAAAAACATAAAATGATAAAAAAATTAATTTTAATTTCTATATTTTTTGCTTTACTTTTTTCATGTGGAAAAAAAGGGGACCCAGAATATAAAGCAAATAAAAATAGTATTCTTATATTTAAGACCTAATGAAATATATTAATAAAAGTCTAACGATTGAAAAGATTAGAGTGCAAGATATTGCTAAAAAATTTGGTACCCCTATTTATTGTTACTCATATAAAAAACTAAAAGAAAATATTGCTAATTTCAAAAAAAATTTTAGATCTTTTTCTCCACTAATATGCTTTGCAATTAAATCTAATACAAACGTAAACCTTATTAGAGAAATTGGAAGATTAGGATTGGGTGCAGATGTAGTTTCGATGGGTGAATTAATGATGGCTTTAAAAGCTGGCATTAATCCAAAAAAAATTGTTTTTTCTGGAGTTGGTAAAACATCGGTCGAAATCAACTATGCAATTAATAAAAGAATATTATTAATAAATGCTGAATCCAAAAGTGAAATCATTGAAATCGAAAAGATTGCAAGATCAAAAAAATTAATTGTAAACATAGGAATTAGATTAAATCCAAATACAGATGCTAAAACATTAAAACAAATCTCAACTGGTAAAAAAGAAAATAAATTTGGAGTTGATGAAAAAACTTTTTTTAAATTAGTTAATTATTCTAAAACTTCACAGCATATTAACCTCGAATGTTTGAGTGTTCATATAGGTAGTCAAATTTTAGATTATAAACCTTATGAAAAAATGCTTAAAGTGGTGAGTAGTATTATCAAAAGAAGTAATCATGTTTTTGAATATATTGATCTTGGTGGTGGTATGGGAATTTCATACGAAAATAACTCCAAAAAACTTAATTATAAAAAATATAATATTGCTATTAAAGAATTTTTAAAAAATTATAAATCTAAGATTATATTTGAACCAGGCAGATCAATAGTAGGAAATATTGGCACTCTAATCTCAAAGATTATTTACATAAAAGAAAATGGGAAAAAAGATTTTATAATATTAGATGCTGCGATGAATGATTTGATGAGACCAGCCTTATATGGGGCTAATCACAAAACTATACCCGTTTTAAAAACAAATTATATTTCAAAAAAAATTTATGAGTTTGTTGGACCAATTTGTGAAAGTACGGACAAATTTACAACCTTAAAGAAATTCCAAAAATTAGAAGAAAAAGACCTTGTAGCGATGTGTGATGTTGGGGCTTATGGAATGTCATTAAGTTCAAATTATAATGTAAGGCCAAAACCAGCAGAACTGTTAATCAAAGGGTCTAAAATCACCATTATTAAAAAAAGACAAAAACTACAAGACTTGATTTAACCTTAGGTAAAATGATAAGAAATTTTTTATTTTCTCTCTTTTTTTTTTCAGGAATTGTTTTTGTTTCTTTAGTTTTTCTTCCAGCACTCTTTCTACCTAATAAGATAGTTTTATTTGGTGGAAAAATTATGGGGTATTGGACCTCTTTTTGCTTACGATTTTTTTTATCAACCAAAATAATCATTAAAGGCAAGGAAAATATAATTGAAAATAAAAAATTTTTTATAGCAGCTTCACATCAATCAATTTTTGAAACATTTTTTTTACAAACTATTTTTAATTCTCCAGTTTTTATTTTAAAAAAAGAACTACTGATGATACCAATATTTGGCTGGTATCTTAAAAAAATTAATTCTATCTCAATTAAAAGAAATAAAATATCAAAAGAAAACCTTGGTTTTTTTCATGATATCTCAAAACAAATTATATCTTCTGATAGGCCACTAATTATTTTTCCACAAGGAACGAGGTTACCACCTGAAGACAGAACTCCTTTTAAAAAAGGTTCAAGCAGAATTTATGAAGAATTAAAAATTTCATGTCAGCCAATAGCAATCAACTCTGGAAATACTTGGCCAAAAAAAGGTAAAAAAAAAAAAAATACAATTTTAATAATTTCAATTTTAAAGCCTATCGAGCCTGGATTAGAGAAAGATTTTTTCTTAAAAAAATTAGAGAATGTTATTTACAGTGAGTTAAATATTTTAGATTAGCCTTTCATGGGCATTACAACAAATAAACTATCAAAATCACCAGGGTCTTTTATTAGAGCTGGTGAGCCAGTATCACTAAAAAAGATTTCAATTTTATCTCCATCAAGTTGAGAGGCAACGTCAATCAAGTACCTAGAATTAAAGCTAATCTCTAAATCGTGGTCAAATTTTACATTTAGACTTTCTTTTCCATCTCCACTATTGGTGTTGTTAACTGATAAATTTAAAATATCTTTTGATAAATTAAATTTTACTCCATCTTTCTTATCTAGTGAAACTGAAGCAACTCTATCAACTGAGTCTAGAAATAGTTTTAAATCTATTTCTAATTTTTTATGATTATTTTTAGGTATCACTTGAATGTAGTTAGGAAATTTACCATCAATTAACTTAGAAATTAAAATACTATTGTTTAGCTCAAATTTAATTTTAGATTTTAAATTCGAAATTTTAACATCCCCGTCATAACTCTCTAGTAAGGAACATAATTGAAATATCGTTTTTTTAGGGAGTATAATTGGTTCAAAATCGAGCTTCTTGTCTATTCTTATTTTAGATATAGACATTCTATGACTATCTGTAGCTGCTGCTGTTAAAAAATTTTTACCTTCCATTTCGGTTTGATGTAAAAAAATTCCACTTAAATAGTGTCTTGTTTCATCATTAGAAACTGAAAATTTACATTTATTTAATAATTTTAATAATTGTTTTGATTTTATAGAAAATTCATTTTGATTAAAGTTCTCATCTGTTAATGGAAATTCAGACGCACTAATACAGTTTAAATTAAAAACAGATTTTTCAGACTCAACTTGCAGCTTACTAATATCTGTTAAGGATAGATTAATTTTTTTTCCTGACGAAAACTTTCTTATAATGTCATACATGATTGATGAAGTGGTAGTTGTATTTCCTTCTTCAATAACTTCTATATTATTAATTTGATGGATAAATATTAAATCTAAATCTGTTGCGGTGATTGTTAAATTTGAACTACTAGCATTTAATAAAACATTTGATAAAATGGGAAGTGTACTTCTTTTTTCTATCACGCCCTGACAGTAGTTTAAGGCTTGCTGTAGATCTTGTTGATTAACGTTAAATTTCATTTTCTTTATTATACAATATTTGATTTTTTAAGTTATTAATATTGTTAGTCATTTCTTCGTCATTTTCCTTCAATTTTTCAATTGTTTTAACAGAATGTATGATTGTTGTATGATCTCGATTTGAAAATTCCCTACCTATTTCTGGTAAAGATTTAGAAGTTAAAATCTTGGTTAAATAAATTGCAACTTGTCTTGGTCTAACGAGATACCTTGATCTTCTCGAAGAAAGCATTTCATTTTTACTTATTTTAAAGAATTTGCAAACAGTAGACTGTATTAAATCGATCGTTACTTTATTTTCACCTATATTTAATAAGTCTTTTAAAACAACTTTAACCTCAGATAAATTTGGGACTTTATTGTATATTCTCGAAAAAGAGACGACTCTATTAATAGAACCTACTAACTCCCTGATGCTTGTTGTAATTTCAGTACTAATAAATTTCTGTATTTCTTCTGAAATATTTACTTGGTTAGAATAAAAGATATTAAGCTCTTCTGTTTTTTGTTTAACAATTTTGCTTCTAAGTTCATAATCTGGTTTTTGAATATCAACTACTAAACCTCCTGCAAATCTTGATTTAATCCTATCTTGGATCCTAGATAGTTTATTTGGAGCTCTATCTGCGGAAATTATTACTTGTGAACCTTTGTCAAGCAGCGCATTGAATGTGTGAAAAAACTCTTCTTGCATCGCTTCCTTACCGTTCATGAACTGAATATCATCAATTAACAAAATATCTGTATTTCTGAAATATTCTTTAAATTTTACCATATCGTTAGATTTAATCGATTTAACAAATTGATACATAAATCTTTCAGCTGAAATAAACATTACCTTATTTTTTTCCTTTAATGAAAGACCTATTGAATTTAATAAATGAGTTTTACCCATTCCAACACCACCATAAATATAAAGCGGATTATAGTGAGAGATATTTTCTGAAACTTTCAATGATGCTTCGTATGCTAATTTGTTACTTGTTCCTGTTATAAAATTATCAAATCTTTTGTTAGGATCAATTCTGTTATACTGCAAGTACGTATCTTTGATGAATGATACATTTTCACTGCTTTCATTTGACTGAATATTATTTTTTACATCGCTTTCAGAATTTTTTTCAACGATTTTAAATTCAATTCTTGTCAATTCTTTTTTATACACTTTAACAACTTGCAAGATTTGATCTAAATATCTTGATGTAATCCAGTCTCTTATAAATCTAGTTGAAACTGAGAGTAAGATATAATTGTTCATCTCCTCAATAAAATCAATTTTTCTAAGCCAACTTTCATATATATCGCTGCCAAGCTTATTCTTCATATCTTTTTGAATAAGAGCCCAATCTAATGCTTCCAAAGAAGTGTTTTTTAAATTTTGTGTTGTATTTTTGCTAGACATAAATTTATAGGAATAAAGTCAGTTAGAAGTAAATTATAAATTATACAATAAAAATGTTTGTAATATTGAAAATAAATAAAATCTCTGAGTGAATCGTTTTTTACGTGAATAATTTTTTTAAAAACGTTTTGTCACATAACCCATTTTTTTTCAAAAGTGTTTTACATATTTAAAATCTATGAGTTAACAATTTAGAAAATATAAGTTTTATTTCTTTACCAAATCTAGATATAGATATTTTAAATAAAATTATTTCTTATTTAGTATGATTACCTTTGGTTGAATTTTTCAACAACTGTAGGTGGTTTTTATAAAGCAGAAATCTTTTTTGTTATTCTTGAGACATTTCTTGAAGCATTAGCCTTTTTAATAATTCCAGTTTTTGCCACTTTCATTAGTTCAGAATTCAACTTAGGTAAGAATTTTAAAGCTTCAGCTTTTTTCTTTCCCTCAATAAGAAGGTTCATTTTTTTTACAGCATTTCTATATTTGCTTCTACGAGCCTTATTAACTAATGTTTGGGTAGTAATCTTCCTAATTCTTTTGATTGCTGATTTTGTGTTTGCCATAAGCGCAGTGGTATAACTCGAGAATTTATACTGGTCAATAGAATAATTGCTTATTTTTGGCAGATATTGCAAAAAAAAGTTGCTCTATTGGATATTAATATTTTCTTTATTTTGCCAACACATTTATTTCTTAAACAATTAAGATCTTCTCTTTGATAAACTTTAAATTCTTTTTGAAAATTTCCACTTTCTCCTGATGTATTTTTAAAATCGCGTATACTTGAACCACCTTTTTTTATCGCTTTGTTAAGCACACTTTTTGAAAAAAAAATAATCTTTTTGCAATCTTCTTTAGATAATTTCATTGCCAAAGTAGTTGGGTTAATTTTGCTTAGAAACAAAATTTCATTTGCATAAATATTTCCAATTCCCGATACAAATTTTTGATCTAATAAAAAACTTTTTATATCTTTTTTTTTATCTAAGAAATATTTCAAAATATATTTTAAATCGAAGATTTTGAAGAATGGCTCTGGTCCCAAATGATTAAATCTATTTATAAGTTCTTTCTTATTTTCTATAAATTTAAAAAAACCAAACCTTCTAGGATCATTATAAATAATTTTTAAATCTTGAAATTGTATTTCAACATGATTATGTTTTTTTGGTAAGTTTGGAGAGTTATAAAAACTAGTATTAGTGAATTTATTAAAATTATTTTTTTTAATTAAATGAATAGTTCCAGACATTCCCAAGTGTATCAAACAAAATGAGCCATCAGAAAAATTTAGGATTATATACTTAGAAAACCTGGTAACTTTTTTTACAATTTTATTTTGTAATAATTCTTCAAATTTTAATGGAATTTTAAACCTTAGATTTCTGTTTTTAATTATTATTTTCTTGATTTTTTTTTTTTCTATTTTTTTTGCTAATGATTGTTTTATTATTTCTACTTCTGGTAATTCTGGCATTTGACAGTATATTATCATTAAATAATATATTTAACATGCAACAATATCTCCAAAACAAAAAAGGACTTGTTCAAGGTGTCTTTGATAACGTCTATAACAAATATGATTTAATGAATGACTTTATGTCTCTCGGTGTTCATAGAATTTGGAAAAGAGATTTAATGAGTTGGATGAATCCCTCCAAAAATAAAATTTTAATTGATGTTGCCTGTGGTACTGGTGATCTAGGTAAACTTTTTTTAGATTTAACTAATAGAGAAGGTAAAATTTTTTGTGTAGATCCAAATAAAGGAATGGTAGGCAAAGGTAAAACAAAATTAACTACTTATAAAAATATTAATTGGGTAATTGCTCCAGCAGAAAAATTACCTATTAAAGACAATTCTTGTGACTACTATACAATTAGTTTTGGATTACGTAACACTAAAAATCTTAACAAGGCTCTTTCAGAAGCTTATCGTGTTTTAAAGCCAGGTGGGCGCTACTTATGTTTAGAATTTTCAAAAATTCAAAACTCAAACCTGCACTTTATATATAAAAATTACTCAAAACTTATTCCTTTAATTGGCAAATTTGTTGCAGGACAAAAAGAGCCTTATGAATATCTGATTAAAAGCATTGAAGATTTTATTAACCAAGATGAGTTGATTGATTTAATGAAAAAGAATAAATTTGAAAATTGTAATTATCGAAACTTATCTGGCGGAATTGTAGCAATTCACTCAGGCTGGAAGATATAATGATTAAAAAATTATTTACATTATTTAAATTAGGAAGAAAATTAGCTAAATCTGATATTTTAAATGTTGTTTCTAAGTTTCAAAAACCACCCCTTGCCATTAAAATTCTATTTCAAATACTCTCGTTTTCTTTTTCAAGTGCTCAAAGAGATAATTTAAACAATACTGAAGGTGAAAGACTCTCAAAATCATTGCAATCAATGGGTACAACTTTTATTAAATTGGGACAATTTTTGGTTACAAGACCAGATATAATTGGAGATGATTTAGCCAAACAGTTAGAGGGCTTACAAGATAGACTTCCAGCTTTTCCTTTATCTGAAGCAAGGGTAATCATTAAAAAAGATTTAGGAGAAGAAACTTTTAATTCAATAATAAATTTAAGTGAACCAGTAGCTGCTGCTTCAATAGCACAAGTTCACAAAGCTAAAATAAATGATAGTGGTATTATAAAAGATGTCGCTATTAAAATTTTAAGGCCTGATATTAAAAAAGTATTTAATGAAGAAATAGACGCACTAATGCTTTTTGCTTTTTTTGTTGAATCATTTATCAAAAAAACTAAACGATTAAAGTTGGTTGAAGTTGTTTTTTTACTTAAAGAAATAACGAATCTTGAAATGGACTTAAGATTTGAAGCGGCCGCTGCAAACGAATATGCTGAAAACACTAAGAATGATAATGGTTTTAGAGTTCCTGTAATTTATTGGAATTTTACAAGTGAAAATGTAATGACACTTGATTGGGTAGATGGTGTTTCTATTCGTGAAACAGAAGATCTACAAAAAAGAAATATTGATACTAAAAGAATTGCCTCTGATATTATTCAACATTTTCTACGGCATGCTGTCAGAGATGGTTTTTTTCATGCAGACATGCATCAAGGAAATATTTTTATTGATAACAATGGTCAAATTGTTCCAATTGATTTTGGTATTATGGGTAGATTGGATAACCTTAGTAAAAGATTTTTAGCAGAAATTTTATTTGGTTTTATTCAGAGAGATTATAAAAAGGTTGCTGAAGTTCATTTGATTGCTGGTCTTGTTCCTAAAGATGTGCCTGTCGATGATTTAGCTCAAGCCTTACGTTCAATTGGTGAGCCAATTTTTGGTCAATCTGTGAAAGATATTTCTGGTGGAAAATTATTAAAACAACTTTTTGATGTTACTGAAAAATTTAATATGCAAACTCAACCTCAGTTACTAATGCTACAAAAAACTATGGTTGTTGTTGAGGGTGTTGCCAGAAAACTCAATCCTAATACAAATATATGGGAAACTTCAAAACCAGTCTTAGAAAGTTGGTTAAGGGAAACTAAAGATCCCATTAATACCTTAAGTGAGGGTTTAAAAAGTACTACAGAGGTAATTAAAAAATTACCTGATTTTCCAAAAATTATGGATAAAGCTAATCAAGCACTTACATTTTTAGCCAGTGGACAAATTCCTCATAACTCAAATTCCTATACAGCTCTAAACGAAAAGAAATCTGAAATGATTGCGTTTAGAAACCAATCTATTATTGGCTTATTACTGCTTGTAATTTTTGGCCTATTAGTATTTTAATTTGCCCAATGAATAATTTATCTCATAGAAAAATACTTTTAATAATATGTGGGGGTATATCTGCATATAAAAGTTTAGAGCTTATTAGATTATTAAAAAAAAAAAATGCAAAAATTAAAGTCATTCTTACCAAAAGTGCTAAAAAATTTGTAACTCCTTTATCAGTAGCCTCACTTTCCCAGGAAAAAGTTTATGATGATTTATTTAATGCTGAAAATGAAGCAGAAATGGATCATATATCTCTGTCTAGATGGGCAGATGTAATTCTAGTTGCTCCTGTTACTGCAAATACTATTTCAAAATTAAGTGCTGGGTCTTCAGATGATCTAGCTTCAACTGTAATTCTTGCCTCTGATAAAGATATTTTTTTAACACCTGCTATGAATGTTAGAATGTGGGAGCACCCCTCAACTAAACAAAATCTTAATAAATTAAAATCATATGGTTATAAAATAATTGGTCCTGAGATAGGGGATATGGCTTGTGGTGAATTCGGTGAAGGAAAAATGACAGAGCCAAAAGATATTTTTAAAATAATCGAAACATATTTTGGTGAATTCAAGAAGAATCAGAAATTAAAAGCTCTAGTTACCGCTGGACCAACTAATGAATATATTGATCCTGTAAGATTTATCACAAATAAATCTTCAGGTAAACAGGGCTATGCTTTAGCAAGATCCTTAGCAAATAGAGGATTTCAAACAACACTAATTTCTGGACCTACAAATTTGCAAATAGATGATAATATAAATTTAATCAAGGTTGAGACAGCAGATGAGATGTTTAAAGCCACACAAAAAAATTTACCTGCTGATGTGGCAATTTTTTCTGCGGCTGTTGCAGACTTTAAAGTAAAAAAAGAAAAAAAAGAAAAGATAAAAAAATATGACTATTTGCATTTAGAGCTTGAAAAAAATATTGATATTCTAAATTATGTATCAAAGCATAACTCTCTAAGACCAAAATTAGTTATTGGGTTTGCAGCTGAAACTAATGACATTCAGGAAAATGCTCAAAAAAAATTAATAGAAAAAAGTTGTGATTGGATAATAGCAAATGATGTGTCTAATGATTCTATTGGATTCGATTCTAATTTTAATGAAGTTTCAATTTTTTATAAGGATAAAAAAATTAAAAATGAAAAACTTACTATTAAAAAAAAATCTGAGATCTCAGAAGAAATAATAGATAGAGTTATCGAACAGTTAAATTAAAATTCAATGCAAAAAGTATTAATCAAAAAACTTAATCCCGCTGTAGAACTTCCAGCCTACAAAACAAACGGTGCTTCTGGTATGGATTTAATGGCCTTTACAGAGGAGCCGATACGCATAGCCCCCTTGAGTTCATATTTAGTGCCTACAGGGCTTTCTATGGCATTTTCAGAGGATTATGAGGTACAAATTAGACCTCGTTCAGGCCTCGCTGCAAAGAATGGTATAACTGTTCTAAATACGCCTGGAACTATTGATAGTGATTATAGAGGTGAAATTAAAATTATCCTTTTTAACCATGGAAAAGAGGACTTTATAGTTAACAACAAGGATAGGGTCGCACAGATGGTTTTATCGCCAGTTGTTAAAATGAAATTAGAAGAAACAGATAATTTGCCAGATACGTTAAGAGGTGAGGGTGGATTTGGTTCAACTGGTAAATGAAAGCCTCACTGAATAAAAAAATAATTGAGCGGTATTCGAGGCAAATAGTACTTAAAGATATTGGTATTTTGGGCCAAAAAAAAATTCTATCTTCAAAAGTTTTAATTATTGGTGCTGGTGGTCTTGGGTCTCCAGTTGCAGAATTTCTTTCAAGAGCAGGAATTGGATCACTAGGGATTGTTGATGATGACAGGGTAAGTCTTTCTAATTTACACAGACAAAGTCTTTATAACACGTCTGATATTGGAAAGTTTAAAGTCAAAATAGCAAGAGATAAAATTAAGAAAATAAACCCCAACACAAAAATTACAATTTATAAAATCAGATTAAATAATGAAAATTTTAAGAAAATAATTAATAATTATGATTATATAATTGATGGCTCAGATAATTTTACTACAAAATTTTTATTAAATGATTTTTGTTTAAAATTTAAAAAAGTCCTTGTGACTGGAGCAATTAGCAAGTTTGATGGACACATATTTACTTTTAACTTTAAAGATAAAAGGATTCCTTGCTTAAGGTGTTTTTTCCAAGAATCTAATATTTCAGACAATCTATTAAGTTGTGAATCTGAAGGCATCCTTGGAACTGTTGCTGGAATTGTTGGAATTATTCTGGCAAATGAGGTATTAAAAAAGATATTAAATATTGGAACAGGACTTGATGGATACATCTTTATTCTAGATTTACTTCATTTAAATTTTAGGAAAGTTAAATTAAAAAAAAGAAAAAACTGCTTTTGTGGATGATAAAAAAAATAACTGTTTGGTTTTTATTTCTATCACTTTTATGTGTTCAATCCATAAAGGCTCAAGAAAAATTTTTGTCTTTAAAAAAGAATAAGACAAATGTTAGATATGGGCCTGGATTAGATTATCCAATTAAATATGTTTACAGAAAAGTTAATCTACCCGTAAGACAAATAGATAAAAAAGAGAACTGGAGAAGAGTTATGTTTTTAGATAATAATAGTGGCTGGATTCACTGGAGCCAATTAAAGCCATCGAACTCAATTATTCCTATAGAAGAGAAAATTCTGTTTAAAAAACCCTCAAATTTTTCTGAACCTCTTGCTAGATTAGAGAAGGGTAGATTGCTAGTTATCAAAAAATGTGAGGATGAATGGTGTAATGTAAAAACAGATAATTATACAGGCTGGATTAAAGTTAAAAATATCTGGGGATCTGTTAAATAAAGTCAGCTATTAGTGACTTAATATTATCTTCAGTTAGTTTTGTAGTATGAGCATATTCTTTGTGGTCAATACCAAGTTCAATATTTGTATTGTCCAATTTAAATTTAGCAATTTGTTCATCCTTAAATTTAAAGTGAATAAATTGTACTGAAGATGCTTTCCCTTCAGCTGATGTTCTGTCTACATCATCTTCAGGCACTGCTTTAACTGTTTCATTATCTATTTTCATAAATATTTTTTCTTCAATTCCACCAACTTTTCCTAAAAATGCACTTCTAGAAATAGGATTATCAATTTCAAACATTAGCGTAGCTGTAAGTTCTTTTCCATTTGGAACTAAAGGGTTGTAGGCAGTCAACTCGTCTTTTAATTGTTCATCACCACCTTTTTCAATGTGTAACATTTCTTGAATTTGTGCCACCATAGTTTCAAAACTTTCAAAATAAAAAGTTGCATAAGGACCAAGGGCTATTCTTCTATTTTTTTTAAATTCAACAAGAACTTTTCTAATTTGTTTTCTATTTTCAGCATAAGTATCTGCTGATAATAAATCTTCTTTTTCAATATATCTTTTTTCTTTACTCATAATTATAATCTATAACTTTTTGCCATTAATTCGATAGGGTGTAGTGCCTCATCATTGGCTATGTTAGTGTCAGTTTCTAATTGTTTTAAATGTTTACCTGCTAATGGACAATCAGAAGCCATATATTTATTATTTTTATTTTTAATCTGTCGCGCCGTTGGTATTCCAACTTTTACAGCAAGATCATGCGTCTCCTTCATAACTCCAAATGTTCCACCATGGCCAGCACATCTTTCAACAACATCCATTTTAATATTGGGAATAAATTTCAACATGTCTCTAGATTTAATGCCCATATTTTGAGCTCTAGCATGACAAGCATTATGAACCGTCACACCACCATCGATTTCTTGTAAGCCTTCGGCTAAACCTTCATTTTTTGCTATATCAACAATATATTCATCGATATCACTAGTGCTTTTTGAAAGTCTTTTAATATTTTCATCTTTAGATAGTAATAATGGCCACTCGAATTTTAACATTAGACCACAACTAGCTGTAAGAGTGATGATTTCATAACCTTTGTCTACCCACTCCAATAAATCTTTTGATACTTTTTTAGCTTGTTCAACAACTTTTGGAAGATCGGCTTGTTCTAAGAAAGGCATACCACAACATCCTGGATAAGCTTCTTGAACCTCAACTCCATTTTTCCTTAAAACTTTTAGAGCAGCAACGCCTGTATCTTTTTTATTAAAATTAACAAAGCAGGTTGAATAAATTACAACCTTTCTATCTTTAGATGGCGCGTCATTATTTATTGGATCGTTATTTTTTTTAAAATAACTTGTAAATGTTTCTGAATTATATACAGGAAGTTTAACTCTCACATCTATTCCAGCTACTAATTCTAATATTTTTCTAAAGAAAGTATTTTTAATATTTGATGCCCAATTTATTAATGATGATAAAGCAACACCTATTTTTGCATTTCTATCAATATGAGCTAGCAGTGTTGGTACCATTGGTAATTTATTTAATTTTTTTTGAGCCGTTCTATATCTCAACATTAAATGGGGGAAATCTAAATCAAAATCATGTGGTGGAACATAAGGACACTTAGTCATAAAACACATATCACACAATGTGCATGCATCTACAACTGGTTCAAACTGTTCACTTTTTAAACTTTGTACATCCTCATTCTCTGATTCATCAATCATATCAAATAGTTTTGGAAACGAGTCACATAAATTAAAACACCTTCTACATCCGTGGCAGATGTCAAACGCTCTTCTCATTTCATCATCTAATTTCTTTGGATTTAAAAAATCAGGGTGCTCAAAATTAATTGGGTGTCTTATGGGTGCTTCTGTTCCGCCTTCTTTACTCATGAAATTAAATCTTTTGGGATTAATGGTGGGGCGAACCCCACCATGAATTAAGTTCTATTTACGCAATAGATTCTAATGTTTTTTGAAATTTACCTGCGTGTGATTTTTCAGCTTTAGCTAAAGTTTCAAACCACTCAGCAATTTCTGTGAAACCTTCTTCTCTAGCTGTCTTTGCCATACCTGGATACATATCTGTATATTCATGTGTTTCACCTTGGACAGCTGAAGCTAAATTATCTTTAGTTTCACCAATTGGTAATCCAGTAGCTGGGTCACCAACTTCTTCTAAATACTCAAGGTGTCCATGAGCATGTCCTGTTTCACCTTCTGCTGTTGATCTAAATACAGATGCTACATCGTTATAACCTTCGATATCTGCTTTTTGAGCAAAATATAAATAACGTCTGTTTGCTTGGCTTTCACCTGCAAATGCATCTTTTAAGTTTTCTTCTGTTTTACTTCCTTTTAATGACATAT
>Ga0307986_10000812_pt1 | contig 23077 bp, 28 predicted proteins | sample EllFjometageno82_FD_203170 | JGI IMG/M metagenome (GOLD analysis project Ga0307986, IMG submission 203170) | Marine microbial communities from Ellis Fjord, Antarctic Ocean - #82 | ecosystem: Environmental > Aquatic > Marine > Unclassified | place: Southern Ocean | collected 2014-10-09
ATCTAATGATTTAAATACAACTTTATTACTACAAACTACAACCTTATAATTTTCTTTATCTAAAAGATTAATATATTTTTTGTAGATTACAACCTTTTCTCCTACTGCATTATCTCCTTCATATGAATGTGCCAATGTAGCATCGTATGATGGTCCTTGAACTGCAACACCTTTATCGGTTACTGCGAGTGTAAATGTATCCTCATCTCTTTCTAAATTAAACAATGATTTCATTTTATCTACATGAGTAGTTAAAAGATCAAATTGAAAAATACTTCCTTCAGTACTAAATGCACGATCAGTTTCTTCCTTACTCATTTCCATAAATGATAAAGATGGATCTGCACATGCTAGATTAATCTTAAGATCTGTATTTTCAATTGTAAAATCACTAGCCATTAATTCTCCATCAATTTCAGTGTACTTAATCTTACCTTGAATATCTCCATTAAAGTGAGATAGTGCATCTATAACTTTAGTACCGTTATAGAAACTTACCTTTACTGAACTGTCAATATCCGTATCAAAGATATCAGATGTTGGGGTTGATACTAGTTTCACTGCATCCCTTTCTGGAAAGTACACAGATGAAACGGTTCCTTCTTTACCAATTTTCATAAATATAAATTTATCAATTGGTAAAAGCTTTTTGACAAAGGTACTTAATTCGTAACCGTCAATCTTCTTAATAGTTGCTTCCATTATTTTTTGTATTTGTTTATTGTTATATGCATTAATTTAATTTAGTTTTAAAATGTACTGTTAACTTTATATTTCTTTTTTGGTTCAGCACCAAGTTCTTCGGTTACCAGTATTTTTTGATTAGTATTATCCTGTTTCATAAATGTAAAGTTTGTCATTTTAGCTTTACCTTCACAGAATTTTTTAACTTCGACAGCCATATCCATTGCAGTTGTTGCTGGTACATTCTGAGCAATATGGTTAACTTGCCTAGCATCCTTAATACCAAAGTCTAAAGGTAATCCCATTAAGTGTAACATTTCTCTAATGTTTAGATATCTGTTTTCTGTTGGGTGTACACCGTTAAACATATTTCTACCAATAAGAGCAGAAAAGCTTTCATTAAAGAAATGTGGTGAAGCATCCCAATAACCTAATCCTTGACTTGTTTTATATTTCTGATGCTCTAGCATATCACCAAATGATTTTGTAGATTTTTTATTAGAGAATCCTTGCTTATGATATTTTTTATCTAACCATTGAATACACTCATCTAATAAATCATTCTTTTCTAAATATTGAGCGATAGTTCCTTTACCAAATTTCTTGGCAAAGTCAGCATGATTTAAACCTTCTTTCTCTAATACAAATTCATAAGGCTTATAGTGATCGGTTACTTTTCCTGCCACCATAAACATATCTTGTAAGGTTGCATCTTCTGGTATTTCTTTAAGATAATCTATAAGATGTTTCTTTTCTCTAAATTTCCATTCCAATAAAGGTACAGTTGGTGTATTCCAAAAGAAATAAAATGTTCGTATTCTTCTTTGTGGAATTCCATGCAATTCAGTATTTGTTTTAATTAAAGAAAAGCTATATCCATATTTTTCACCAATAGCCTTTAGCCTATTAACAACACCTTCACCCATTTTAGTAAATAATCCTGGTGCGTTTTCACCCCATAAGACTTTAGGTTTAACATTCTCTAAAACATACTCCGATGAATTATACATCCATTGATTTTGAACCGCATCAGATCCTCTAGATGAGGCGCTACCACTAGCAGAATTTAACTGTGACAATCCTGCACATGGGCAAACTGAATTTACAAAATCAACCTGTTCAAATGTTTGATTAGGAATATCTAATTCTTCATGATCTAGCCTATACATCGGTACTTCTGGCCAATAATCTTCAATATGACTTTCATTTGCAGCAAAGGCTTCATAACTTAAATGAAATGCTGGTAAATTTCCAGTTGCTTTATTACAACCTATTGCACTACCACCAATCAGTGGAATTATAGTTCCCCATTTTAATTCTTTTTCTTTATCCATTAGTTTTTATATTTTTACTTTTTCAATTTCTAAATCTTCCATAAATGTAAAAGGATTAATATTACCTTCACTTACTTCATTTTCTAAATACACAATAGTTTCTTTTATTGTATCAGTTATATCTTTCTTAGGCTCCCATCCCATAGATTTTGCTTTTGAGATATCCCCATAAGAATTTAATGCTTCACCTGCAATTGCATCATAATGATCAAACTCAGTTTTTACATTCATTATTTTTGAGATCATATTTTTAAGATCCATTAAATTAGTCATTTTACCAGTTCCTAAATTAAATGTTTGATTTGCAGTATCTTCATTTTCCATACAAAGAATATGGAATGCATTAACATCTGATACATCGATATAATCTCTGGCTTTCATATAATCTCCAAAGACAATAGGATTACGTTCACCCATTATTCTTAAAATAAATCCAGCAAATACAGGTGGAATTGTTCTTTCATAATCTTGTAATGGTCCTGCTACATTAAAGTATCTAAGTGCGGTGTAATTTAATCCTTTTGTTCTACTATAAGATTCTGCTAACAGAGCAAGACATGCTTTAGTTGTAGAATAAATTGTAGTAGGATCTGATTGAGCTTCATTAAATCCAGCTTTAGGCATTTTGCAATTTTCATACACTGCTGAAGTTTCACTAAAGATAATTCTTTTTACATCTGCTTTAAGACAGCCATTCATTACATTTATACTTCCTAAGATATTATTATCTACAGCTTCATAAACATTTTCATGGCAATCATAAATGGAAACTAAACCTGCAAAGTGATAAACATAATCTGGTGCAAATTTTTCTATAATGGTTTCTACATATTGATTTCTGATATCTACTCTGTGAAAGTTTTCTATCTGATCATGAACCTTAGGAATATAAGTTCCATGCTCCATGTTATCGATAACTGCAATACAGTCTGGATCATGCCCTCTATTTAATAAATCATTGATAAAATTAGTACCAACGAACCCAGCACCACCAGTGACTAGGATTTTTGTTTGTGAATTATACATTAACTTCAGTTTTAGTTGTTATTTTATTATAAGCTTCCCAGATTTTATTGTCTACATGCTCTCCTGAATAATAAGAATCTTTTAAATATTTTTCTTGGAGATTATAGAAAAGCTTTTTATAATGCTCTGGGTTTGCATTTAAAAACTCTACTTTCTTTTTTAAATCTGCTGGAGATTTACACCTAATAAAATGTTCATTAGGGAATACATTGAATTCAGTATCATAAGATGGATGTAAGAATGGTATAATACCATAGTGTAACATTTCTGCATACTTAGAGGTTACCATTCCTTCTTTAATAGGTACACAGAAGGTATACTTAGTAGAAAGTAATTCATCTGTCATTGATTCAATTCTTTTTTCTCCTTTAAACCAATCTGGATATTTTTCTTTTAATTCATCATCCCACTTACCATAAATATCTGTCGTTATATCATTCTCTACAATATAATCTTTAACAGGATCCCATCGGTCCATTCCTCCTGTACCTTTTCCTTGATTTTGTAACATCATAAATGAATTTGTTTTTTTCATTTCAAACAATTCATCAGTGTTATATCTTTTCTTATCTAAAAGAAAGACAGTTTCAATTCCTGAATATTCATAAGTAGACGTGATAGTTTTAACATCTCTTAATGGTGGCTGATAAAAATACTGCTCTTCTTTTGTAAAATTATTTTGAGCCAAGTAATATGTAGGTCTATTATTAATACCCCAATCCTTACATGCTAATACATATCGGTTATCTACAAGTAAACCAACAATTGGTACTTTCTTTTCCAATTCATTCATTGCTTGAATTATTGGAGCTGCATAATATTTAAAAAAGTCTAACGATTTTACTTGACCGTTGCCATCTTTCTTATTAATATAATTTGGTATGTTAACAGTACTTGATGGTCCAGTATAAAAGAAAATAAAATCTAAATCTAATTCTTTTATAAATTTCACAGTTTCATCAGCCGATTTTCTGTTTTCCATTTTAGAATGGAACTCATGGATATTTGATTCTGCTACCGACTCTGCTTTAACAGGATCACCAAATAATGATTGAACTGCTGGCTTTTCTTTTGCTCGGGCTCTACCTAAATCATTTGGACTTAATATCCAATATTCAACATTAGGGTTTCTCTTTGCAATTGAATTTATTAATTGCTTAGGTTCGCAATCTCCACCGATTGCACCCCAACTTTTTTCATTAAACTTAATAGCTTTACCAAGCTTAAAGAAACCTACTCTTTTAACATTTTTCATTTAACACGTTTTAATTAGATCTTCTATTACTGCTTTATCATTTTCATATGTTAGATCATACCAACATATATTTAATTCCTCAAACTTTAAATTATCCATTGAATTAATAAGATGGGTAATTTCATATTCATTTCTATTTGACATTTTAATACTGTCAAGATTACTAAATGCTTCTTTAGAAAATATCATATAACCACAGAAATATCTACCTGATACAATACCGTGTGGTTTTTCTATTACTACGTTTTCTAATATAGAAGCTAATTGTAAATTTCTTGCTCTTGTTCCATAATCTTTATAAGTAACAACTGTACTATTAGGATCATGATATTCTAATCCAATATTTCCTTGGTAATAATTGTCACCAAATAAACATAAGAATGCTTCATTAAATTTACCAGACCAAACCTTTATTGCAGCACCTGGGCCATATTCATCATCTTGTTGAAACTCATAAAATATATTAAGCTTGTTTTTATATTGGTTAAGCTTTTCAATAATAGGGTGAGATAACTTTGTATTATTCTTAAAAAAGAAATCTGCTTTACTTATAGTAACATAACAGTCTTTTATTCCATTTTCAATACAAAACTCAATACAATATTCAATAGTAGACTTTCCTAGAATAGGATCTACTAATTTATTTTTGCCGTATCTGGTTGATCTCCCTGCTGCTAGTATAATTGCTTTTGTTACTCTACTCATTTTGTATATTTTATTTCTAATTCATCAAATAATTCATGACCTTTTCTAAGAAAGCTTCCAGCCAATTCATACCTTTCATTTAATTCAAAGAAAGGTACTGCCCCTAATAGATGAACAGCTAAAAAGAATTTTAATTGATACTCATCACACCACTCATACATAATTTTTTCTGCGCCTTTACAGAAGTTACTGTATTTTTTATTGTGGTTATTGTATATATGGGACTCATACTCCATTACAAATGACTGCATTAATTTACCATAATCATAGTAGTTTTGCTCCTCGGTACCTCTTGGATCTATAAATAAGAAATCTTTATCATGTAAGATATTACTTACAGTTAAATCCCCATGAACAAAACCCCAGGCAGATGTTGCATCAAATGTACCTTCGTAAGTATAACCTGTTCTTAGTTGTAATTTATCAAAATAATCTTGAGTCTTTACATCGGATCCTATATTATCAAATTTGCCTATTATAGATATTAAATTTTCTAATTGCCCTAGTGAAGTATTGAGGGGCTGTATTAAAATTTTATCATACCAGGTAGAATATCTTTTCATTTCATAGCTGGTTTCTGATAGCGGTTTAATATTAATAAAATTAGGATGATCTGTACATAATAAAAAATCCATTTGTTGTTTGAATTTTTCTGGATAATGACCAGCTTCTTTTATAACTTTATTACCTTGGAGAAATACCTTATCTCCGCTATTTCCTACTAAAATTTTACTATTATGCATTTTATTCCTAGTTTACGTGCAAAAGTTAAATCAACATCAGAATCTCCTACCATTAAGAAATCTGCAAAATCATATTGTGGAAACTTTTCCATTATTAAATGTCCCATATCAGGTGACGGTTTTTTGTTTGGTACATCTTCTCTAGTATATATGTAATCAAATAAAGAAGGTTCTATTTGGTGGTAACTCATAATTCTATCTACATTTTCTCTAGAAGAATTAGATGCTATTACTAAATTTTTAAATACTTTACTTTTACACATATAAAGAAGTAGCTCATTTACTTTGGTTTTATGTAAATTTTTAGAAAATATTTCTTTTTTGTATCTTTGTGCTAATTTGCTTTCCTTAGGTGTTAATTGATACTTTTCTAATAAAACATCCATACCATAATTAATATCAGCAAGAATAGCCGAAAGTGGTATTTCTATATTTAAAACTTTTTCTAATGCCTTTCTCCAAGAATCGGCATGAATCTCAATAGTTTTAACTAGAGTATCATCAAAGTCTAACATTAAACATTTTTCCATATAAATTACTAATTTATTATTATATGGATAAATTAATAAATGTTTTAAGAGTGCTAGAGATATTTTTAAGACAAAAAAAGACCGCCTAGAAGGCAGCCTTTTAAATTTAAGTTAATTGTTATTTAGAGATTGTTCTTAGTCTCTTGAACGTGTAATCTTACTTCTTGTGCTAGATTTTTAACATCTTGCATAGTTTTACGAATTCTTACTGCAGCAGCTTTATTTCCTTTTACATAGAATTTGTCTACATCTTCAGTACATGCTTCGATTAACGCTTTGATTTCTTCAAATTTTTCCATAATTAATTGTTTTAGTTATTTAGTTTATTTAATCTATATATTCATCACTAGAACTTACCTTCACGATTTCTGTAAAAGCTTGTTACTTTAGGAATGTACATATAATTTTTACCTGCATCCTTTACATTCATCATGACTCTTTTGAACATATCCCAATCTACTGGTAAAATACCACCTGAATTAGATGGAGCACCTTTTAGTTTAGGGGCAGTGTTTTTTTGTTTGTCTGGATTTCTATATCTTAAATCTCCAGTTATACTTGGTCTCCATGATGTAGCCGAATGAGATGTATCATTTGCGCCATAACCTTTATTATTAGGTTTCATCTCTACACCATCTTGTTGGGGTTGCATAAATATAGTTTTATCTGTATTGTGAGCAGTTACTTTTTTCTTACTTCTCGTAAAACAGAATCCTAAATCAGGATATTGTGTATATGCCTTTGCTAATAGCTCTAGGTGATTAGGTGCCCATTTATCATCATGATCTATCCTAACGATATAATCACAACCATCTTTCTTTGCCATGTCCAGTGAGTCATTGAGTGCACCAGACCCTGCAGTAAATCTAATTTGTTTAGTAGTCCATTTTTTATTATCTCTTTCACCGGGTGTAGATCTATTTTTGTATTGGATTTGAGCATCTGGTATAATGTCTTTCATTACAGTTTTTATCTCTTCATCACCATCATATTTATCAGCAGTCAAATAAATTTTCCAGTTTTTATACTTTTGATTTTTAATAGAGCTTAATGCATCTTTTAAAACACCAGGAGTGTTCATATGTTTTGCTCTACTTTTATTAGCTCGGCCAGCATTCATGTCATGAGTAGCCATTACAATACCAAATTTAATATCCTTATCAATTTTAGGGCCTAAGTTTTTTTCTAATAAGATTTTAAAATTATCAGAACTGATATAAGCTTCTAATAAATTATATTCTTCAAATGTTATCATTGTTTAAAAAATGTTTTTATTGACTTTATTATTCTTTTCATATCCTTATCTGTTAAATCAGAACCTGATGGTAAACAAATACCTTGCAAAAATAATAAAGAACTGTTTCCATTTATATATTTTGTATAACCTTGCATAACTGGTTGTTCATGCATTGGTTTCCATAATCTACGAGCCTCTATATTTTCTTTTGCCAAATGGGCAATTAAATCATCAGGTCTATCTTCACCTTTCATTAATGCGCAACTTAACCACATATTAGATCTATCATTTTCTTGCTCTTCTTGGAATGAATAAAATAGATCACCTAATTCTTCTCTATAAATTTTATTAACTTCTCTAGTTCTTTTTATCCTATCCTCAATTACTTCCATCTGACCAACACCAATAGCAGCAAGTACATTACTCATTCTATAATTATATCCAATTTCTTTATGGTGATAAAATGGCATTGGTTCTTTAGCTTGAGTAGATAAGAACCTCATGTAATCTGCTTGTTTTTTGTTATTGGTTACAACAACACCGCCACCTGATGTAGATAATAATTTATTTCCATTAAAAGAATAAACACCAATAGAACCAAAGGTTCCTGTATGTTTATCATCAGTAGTAGACCCAAGACTTTCTGCGCCATCTTCAACAATAGGTATGTCATATTCATCTGATAATTTTTTTATTGCTTTCATATTACACGGTACCCCAAAAATATGAACTGGTATGATTGCTTTTGGTTTTTTACCATGTGCCATTGAGTTAAGAATTGCAGTTTCTAGTAATACAGGATCCATATTCCAGCTACCTTCTTCTGAGTCAATAAAGATAGGCTCAGCACCGCAATATATTATAGGACTAACCGTAGCTACGAAAGTTAATGATGAACATAAAACAAAATCACCAGGCTCTACTTGTAATGCACGTAATGCTAAATGAATTCCGGCTGTACATGAAGTAACTGCCACTGCGTACTTTGCACCAGTATATTCTTTAACTCTTTCTTCAAACATATTAAGATGAGGACCAATCGGAGCAATCCAATTATCTTCAAATACATCTTTAATATATTCTAATTCCTTGCCTGACATATGAGGCGGTGATAAGTAAATCTTTTTCATATTATTTAATTTTAGCAGGATTACCGTATGCTGTTGAATTATCAGGAATATCTTTAGTTACAATCGACCCTGCACCAATCATACAATTCTTTCCTATTTTAATATAAGGTAATATTACAGCTCCTGCACCAATAAAGCTACATTCACCTATAGTAACACCACCACACAAGGTAGCATTAGGACCAATAAAAGAATATTTACCTAATTTACAATCATGATCTACTGATGCAGCTGTGTTAATAACAGAATGAGAACCTACATGCGTGCCCATTTGAATAATTGCTCCTGCCATAACTTGTGTGCCTTCTCCTATAACAGAAGATGAATGGCATATAGAATTTGCAGATAAAGTACTAATAAATCTTTTATCTTTTAAAACTTCTTCTGCTATTCTTTTTCTAAAAATATTATTACCTATACCAATAACCCACAAACCTTCTGCTGTTGAGTCATAATCTGAATCATCATAAAATTTAAATTGCTGTAATCTTATTGATGATGAAACCACTTTAGCATGATCGCCTTTTCCGTAAATATTAATCATTACTTTCTCTTTTAAATTCTGGTACAATACTAGTCATAAGTACAATTATTTTATAAAAATCATTTATCCTTACTTTAGATAATTTTTCTATTTTAGGTATAAGAGTTTTAAAATCATATTCTTTATGATTTAATTTCATTATATTATTATCTTCTGTTGGTATCATATTTTCACCATCACATAATAGTTCTTCATATAACTTTTCCCCAGGTCTTAATCCAATATATTCTATTTCGGCATCACTTTTAAAATGCTTAATAAGATTTTTTGCTAAATCGTTAATACTCACAGGTTCTCCCATATCAAATAAAAATACTTCACCGCCATTACCAAGTACACTTGCTTGTAATACTAATTGACATGCTTCTGGTATAGTCATAAAATATCTAATAACTTCTTTATGAGTAACACTTACAGGCCCTCCTCTTTTAATCTGATTTATAAATGTTGGAATTACCGAACCTTCAGATCCTAATACATTACCAAATCTAGTTACTATAAAATTAGTAGTTGATTTTGTTTCTAAGAATTGAGTATATAATTCTGCTATTCTTTTAGTTGCACCCATAACATTTGTTGGGTTAACTGCCTTATCAGTAGATACCATTATAAATTTCTCTACCTCATTCATATAGGAAATATTTGAGACGTTCATTGTACCTAATACATTTGTTTTAATTGCCTCAATAGGATTTGCCTCCATCATAGGTACATGTTTATATGCAGCTGCATGAAAAACTATATTAGGCTTAAAGCTTTCAAATACTTCTTCTAACCTATACTTATCTCTAACATCACCTATTACATATTTAATATGAGAATTTGGATTTGATCTACTTATCTCTTGCTCTAAATGAAACATAGATGCTTCTGCATTATCAAATACAGTTACAGTAGATGCATTAAACTTAACAAGCTGCCTTACTATTTCACTACCTATTGAACCTGCACCACCAGTTACAAGTATTCTTTTACCTTTAATAAAATCTTTAATTAAATTAAGATCTGTTATTATAGGCTTACGATTTAATAGTTTATTATAATCCAAAATCTTTAAATTTTAAAATGTTAGTTTCTTGTTCTAATAAACCTTTACCAACCATATTATTAATTAATACTGCTTGTGACTTCATTATTCTTTTTGCTGCTTCTCTATAATCTAAAAAACCTGCCCAATCTACTTCTTCTAATTGTAATTGTTTCTTAGGTACTTTTAAATCTTTTAATCCTATTTGTGAAAGATCTGAAATTTGAACAATATAATAATAAACAATCTTATTGCCATATTTTTTTGTACTTACTGTAAATGTATACTCTGTTTTGTCTATTAGATTCTTAGGAATACTTATACCAACCTCTTCTTTAGTTTCTCTTATAGCTGCATCTAATTTTGATTCACCCTTTTCTATACCACCCTTAGGAATTCCATAAGATCCAAACCATCCTCTTGATGTAGTATGAGCTAATAAAATTTTATTGTCGTATATAATGGCTAAGCCTGCAGATGTTTTAGTTTTCATATATTATTTATTTGAGCCGCTAACCAATCTAATTCTACTTGACTTTCGGAATCTGAAATAGCATTATCTGGATCTGGGTGAGTTTCAATAAATACTCCATCATATTCAAATATCTTAGCTGCTTGTGCATACTGTTTTGCTAATTTACGACTACCTCCAGTTATACCTTCACCAGCCATTTGAGTTGAATGAGTACAATCTAAAATAACTTTGTCTGCAAATTCTTTCATTACATCAACTCCTCTAAAATCTACAATTAATCTGTCATAGCCAAAATTAGATCCTCTTTCAGTTACCCATACTTCACAGTTAGGATCAACTTCTTTAATCTTTGCAACTGCATGTTTCATTGCATCTGCAGATAACCATTGACCTTTTTTAATATTAATTATATTAAAGTTTTTTGCACATGCAATTAAAAGATCAGTTTGTCTACATAAAAATGCTGGTATTTGAATAACATCTACTACATCCGAAAGTGGTAATGCTTGGTTAGGTTCGTGTATATCAGTTACAATTTTAATATTAGGGTAAGCTTCTTTAATACTTTGCATAATTCTAATACCTTCATCTAAACCTGGACCTCTATCAGAATGTATAGAAGTTCTATTAGCTTTATCAAAAGAACCTTTTAAGTACCAATCTTTACCTCCCATATAACCATCTAGTGTTTTAGCTACTTCTAAAAAGTTATCCTCGTTTTCAATACTACAAGGACCGAGTATATAAGTATATGTTTCCATCTTGATTATTTATTATCCATCACAACTAATACAATCTTCCATTGCCTTTGCAGCAATATCACCTCTTAATACAGATTCAGTTCTCATATAGTATAAAGTTTTAATACCTTGCTTCCATGCTTCTAAATGAACTTGGTTAATCCATTTTGGTGTAGCTTCTTTAGGAAATGCTAAATTTAAACTTACTGCTTGATCTACATATTGCTGCCTTACACCTGCTTGCTTAACTAATTCTAATTGATTTATTTCCTTAAAGGTTTTAAATACATCTTTAAATGGAACACCTTCATGGAATTCTGGTACATCTTTACATTTCATTAATATACCTTTTAAGAAACACCAATCATCTAAGAATTTTAATCCTTGAACAGATCCGCCATCAGCCATTATCTTATCCCATACTTTTTTATTATCATGACCAATTTTATCAAGATAACCTTCTAATTGTTTATTCTTTCTAATAAAGGTTCCTTTAGCAGATTGATCAGTCCATATATTTGCAGGTACCGGCTCAATACCAGCAGATATGCCGCCGGCTAATTTTGAATTAGATACTGTTGGGGCGACTGCTCTTAAATGAGTATTTCTAAATCCTGTATCTCTACACCATAGTGGTTCTCCATATTCTTCAGCAAGATCTCGGCTAGCCTTTTCACTTTCAATTTTGATTTGAGAAAATATATTACGAGTTTCATACTGTGCTTCTAACCCTTCGAAAGCGATTCCTCGCTGCTGTAAATAAGTATGCCAACCTAATACACCTAAACCTAATGCTCTACCTTTTTCTGCTGTCCTTACTGAATTTTCAAAACCTTTTCTATATTTAGCTTTTTGTATAAATTCTTCAAGTACACCATCTAAAAACCAAGTAGCATCATAAATAAGATTAGTATTTTTCCATTCATCATACCTAGAAAGATTAAGAGAACTTAAACAACAAACAAAAGAATGATTTTCATCTGTATGTAAAACAATTTCAGAACAAATATTAGTCATGAATACTTTAAGCCCATTCTTCTTATATGCATCAGGGTTTTGTTTATTAACATTTCCTCTATACATTATATAAGGTTGACCAGTTTGTCTACGTTTTCTTTGTACTGCTGCGTATCTTTTCCTAGATTCAGTATCACCTTCTAGTACATTTCTCATAAACTTATCAGAAATACTAACACATTGATTTATATTTAAACATTGTCTATTAACATCGCCTTTAGGTTCTCTTATTTCTAACCATTCCCAAAAATCACCATGTTCAATACTTAAGTTAGTACTCGCAGCTCCTCTACGTACTGCTCCTTGATTTGTTGCAAGAATTGTAGAATCATTCATTTTTATAAAAGGTACTACTCCATCACTTGTTCCATTATCAGTTATATTTGCACCGGCTGGTCTGATTTGATTATGACCAATTCCTACGCCGCCGCCATGCTTTGCTAATAACATCAATTCTAAGTTCTTACCACCTATATCTTGGATTGAATCTGCTACATCTACACCAAAACAACTGATAGGTAATCCTCTTTCGGATCCTGTGTTAGATAATACAGGTGAAGCTAAATTTAACCACCCATTCCAAATGTACTTCATAAACTTATCTGCCATTTCTGGTTTCTTAAGTCTATTTGCAACTGTTGTTGATACCCTCCAGTATGCATCTTTTGGAGTTTCTCCTGGTAAACAATATCCTCTTGATATTGTATTTAGGTAAACATCAGTATGGCCCCATTCTGGGTAATCAACACCACGTTCCCAACCTAATTCTTTTTCTATTTGATCTGCTGTCATTCTTTGTTTTTTAATTTTTAATATTTACCATATATCATCCCAATCATCACCTTCACCTGCTTTTGCATAATCAGTTGGTCTAATTGCAAAAAAGTCAGTATGAGTATGACCACCTGTTAAATGATAGAACCAATCTAAATTATCTGCTGATTTTTCATCATATTCAAATATTGGCTTTAATCCTAGCTCTTGTAATTTTTCATTTGTTCTTCTATAAATAAAATTCTTTAAATCATAAGCTGTTAAATTTTCTATATCGCCCATTTCAAATATCTTATCAATATAAGTATGTTCCATGTCTACCATTAGCTTTGCAGCTTCATAAATAGAATCAGCAACATCATCTCTTAATTTTGCATCCTCAGAACACATATGATTAAATAAACGGCAACCCATTTTAGAATGTAATGATTCATCTCTCACGGACCATTTCATTTGCTGTCCTATTCCTTTTAAAAGGTTTCTCATTTGAAAACTATACAAAACTGCGAATGAACTGTAAAGAGATACACCTTCAGCAAATGCAGAGAATATTGCAAGACTTCTAGCAACTTCCTTTCTTGCATCTTTACTTTCTAATAAATCTTTATCTGTATAATCAGCTTTAGTTGACATTAAGAAGTCAAACTTATCAGCCATTGAAGGTTCATGCAAAAATGCAGTATAGTCTTCAAGTCCTAAAGTTTCATTTAAATAACTATAAGCAACTGCATGAATAGTTTCTTGTGAACCAAACATCATTGCCATTTGTCTTATTTCATGTTTAGGAAACCACTTGGTAACCATTCCAGTCCAATAATCAGATACTGCGCATTCAGTTTGAGCAAATCCTAATAGAATATTTCCTACTAAGTTTTTTTCGTGTGGTTTTATATTTTCATTCCAATCTTTTAAATCTCCTTGCATTGAAATCTCAGTATGTAACCAAAATGCTTGTGCTTGTGGTAACCAGCCATCCAGGTAATATTCTGGATATTCAAAGGGTTTATACTCAACTCTGTTGGTAAAAAGTTTGCTCATAGTTTTATTATTATTATTTTAGACAAAACATGCAACTCACGAAGAATGGTTGCATGCCTAGGTTGGTTATTGTTTTTTATTTATTCTACTTAAGATCATTGAGTTTAACTTTGTTAAGATTTTTTTAACTCTTGTTCTAAATCATATGCTTTTTGTTGGAGTCTAAATGATTCCTTTTTATATTCCTTTCTTTGATTGTATAATCTACTTAATACATCTTTTAATATTGAAGTCTTAGTATCATATACCGCACCTGTCACTGAAACGATTCTATCCTCACCAACCTCTCTTTCTCTAAATTCAGGTTTTACTTTTTTAATAAAGCTTTCTGGAGAAACATTTAACTGTCTCATGATAGAAGGGTATAGTGAAGCAAAATCAAATGCAGCCACAGCATTATGCATTCCAGTTTTAGGTTCTTTTACAAAGGCTCCTTCAAACTGTTGTCTTTTTGTCGGTGGTGCTTTCGGATCTTTTGCCATTACTAAGTCTCTAGTTAAAAATTCTTTAGCTAATAGAGCTTCTGTAATTGCAACTGGGGATGCAGCTTTAAATATACTGATCTCGGTCATATGAGCAATAGTTAAAGCAATTTCCATTGTTTTAATCTTTTCATGAATTAAATAAACTAAAGCAGTATCTACTACATTATAGAAAATATATTTAGGATAATCCTTCTCATACATATCTTGTATAGTACCTTCATATTTAATTTTACGAATACCTACAACTGCTTCTCCTACTGTATCTAATTTAAAATCTTCTTTAATATCAACAGTCCTATCCCACTTTGCATAAATATCTAAATAATCCATAACACCTACATGGCATGGAAATTCATGTTTTCCAAAGGTTCTACCAATAGGTGAACCGATAGAAGGATCAATACCTAATTTTTTACAACGATTAACAATATACTGCCAGTCAAATTGAATATAATTCCAACCTGTCATCATTGAGAATTTCTTAACAAAGGTATCTAGGAATGTATATAACATATCATATTCATTATCAAAGCATTTAAAGATGAATGAAAATTCTTCTCCTATAGCTTTAAAATGTTCATCAATCTGTTTTTGTATTTTTAACTGTACTTTCTTTTCTAAATTCTTTGTAGCTAAAACGATACATTGTTTTTCAGGGGTTACTATACAAATAGCAGTTACTGGGTTTGGTGCTTTACTTGGTTCAGGAAATGAATCAGTTACTTCAACCTCAATATCTACAAAAAATGTTCTTGGGAAATGATAACCGAATATTAATTCTCGATCTGAAAAGGATAACTGCTCCATGTATTCCAATACCCTATATTTATTTAAATACCTAGATCTTACTTTCTTTACAGGGCGACCATCCCAGTTTTTAATTTTAGAATCTGCTTTAGTATCTCGCTCATCGCAAACTTCCCAGTTAAACATATCTTCTGTATTAAGATCATAAGTTTTAAATCTAGTCTTTCCATCAAGATTAAAATAAGATACCCATAACTGGCGGTCTTCTTGTGTAATATCTAATAGCATATTTTTATTTTTATAGGTATGTAATTAATAATTGTTTTTTTGTCTATCCCAATTTTCTTCATTCTTTGAAAGGTAGTAATTATAGAATTCATCAGAAGTTACCCCGATTGCTAATCCTGCATTAAATACAAAATGCATTACATCAACCCATTCCATTTTTAGTTCTTTTAAATCACCTGGTGTTAAATCGGATAGTTTTTGTTTTCTTACTTTAGGGTTTGTAGACTTCCAAGGTTTCCATGCAGCATTACCTACACCGTCTTCTATTCCTCCTACTGCATCTACCATTTCATGTAACTCATCAATGATTGCATGATTGTTAACCATTAGAAAATCAATAAGATCTCCAATGTTAAAATCTTTAAAAGGTTTCTTTCCTTGTTTTTCAAAATACATGTTTTGTGTATTTTCTTGAAGGCGGTAGAGATCACGTAATGAGCAACCATTTACATCATAGCCTCTTTCATTATAGTAATCTTTTATATTAAGATCCTTACATTTATTATCAGTGTTTGCCATACTATTTTTAATTTATTTTTATATAGCTAAAATGTAAGTTTGTTTTATTTTTGTTTAGAGATATGTTCCAACATTTGAATGTTCCATTTAGGATCAAACCAAAACCTTCTTCCGTTCTTATCCATGATATGCCCCATGTTTTTATTGTTGTAACATTTAATAAATCTTTCAAATTTTTCTTTATCTGATTTCCATGGATTTTCCCAGTCCTTTAATTGACCACCGCCTAATGAATAAGCTTTTCTTGGAATGGTTGTACACAGCTCTAATAGCATTGGACAGTTGTCTATAACTTCTCTGGCTTCCATAAAAGGATTGACATCAGGTAATCTATAAAGTATTTCTGCCCTAAGATAATTACCTATGCCGTTAAAATATTTTTGATTCATTAAAACTAAATGAATAGGTTGGTCAAATACTCTTTTATCTAAATTCTTTAATACATTATATTTAAATTCATCAGCTTCAGTTGTAGGATCTGGTCCACGGTTTGTACTCCAGGTTTCACCTGCTTTCCATTTACCGAATCTCCTTACATCAACAAATGATAATGTAGTGCCATCACTTCTATAAAATTTTAAGTGAGCATGTTTAGATTCTTGTGCAGTATTGGTTAATTGAAAATGACCGCTCATTCCCATGCTCATCCTAAGAGGAGTAATTTTATTACCTTCTTTAATATAAACAATTAATTCTTTTCCTCTACTCTCGGCAGATAAAGAAAAATAATCAGCAGGGCTTTCTGGTGTAATACAGTGAGTTCCTTTATGAGCTGGATTTTTTTCAATTTTTGTATAATGAATTCCTGGCCCATCACCATGGCTACACGAATTTATATAATCTGCTGTTAATCTAAGTTCTGCTAATTCTGGCATAAGTTATAAGTTATATCCTTTAATAAAAATGTTAAGATGATTTAATAATTCAGGCGATCTTTCACCACTACGGTTAATGCTATCTAAAAGTTTTTGTTCGGTTTTTAATATCCAAGCTATTTTAAAATTATCTACCAGTATTTTATAAATAGGTAATTGTTTATCAAGATCTTCTAGTTCATAAAGCTGTCTTGCAATTTGAGATATAGGAACAATATGCTCTAAATGAAATATGCCATTTTTTCTACTATCATCTCTTAGACCACTTTTGTTTGTTTGTTCTTTCCATGTAACCCATTTTAATCTTTCCTCAGGTTCTGGTATTTCTAGTTTAATAGCCTCAGCTAGAGCGGCCTCAGAGTACATGTAGGGGAGTTCTAATATTTTAGGGGTATTACTATAATACCTTAAAAGTCTTGCAACAGTGTACCTAATATCTTTATCATCAGGATTATCTTTAAGCCATATCAATAAAGGTTGTAATGTTTTTGCGTATAATTGTATCTTTGGTATAACTTTCATACTATCCTTTCATAATTTTAATTGCATTACGAATAGTTCCATTTACTGATTGAACAGTAATACCTAAATGTTTTGCTATTTCGATTGTTTTCATTTCGTTACAATCAATACCAAATTTCATTTTGACTATTTCTTGTTGCCTTGGTTTTAGTTTACTAATTAAGTTTGTAATTTTATGGCTAAGGTGCGATTCCTCATGTTGAGTTTCTATTTCTGAATCATATGTACCTTGATAAGTTGAATCTAATTGAGAAACTTTAGGTCCTATGTCAGGTAGATGAGTCTTATGAGCAGGTATTCTAATTGTTCTACTTTTAGTATTTAGAGATTGTCTGATTGTTGCCTTGATCCATAATGCAGCGTATGAAGAAAACTTAGCTTCTAATTTAGGATTAAATTTATCCCTTGCTTTGCATAATCCGATAGTACCTTCATGGATCAGATCTTCTAATGATAATCCCATACCTTGATATTTTTTAGCAAGATGTACGACTAATCTCATGTTTGATAGTACAGGATCAGCTGAATTAATGTTTTTTTGAATGTCTTTGTAAAGTAATGTGTTCATATTGTTTCCGTTTTTAATTATTTATTATATATAAATATAATCAATTCTGGCTTATTCCGGCCATAAATTCTTGTTAATTTAGAAAAAGTTATTAACAATTATTCTAGGTTATTAACAATTATAAGTATACATCACAACCTCCGTTTTCATTGTAAGTAATGAAGTCCAATAATTCTTCTATTTGGTGAGTTTTATTACTGAAGGTCTTAGATTCTAATTCAACTCCATCAAATACGATGGTAGGTGTAATTTCTAATCCTTTGCTAAAATCAATTTTTGTACTTGTTTCTGTGTAAATGTCCATATATATGTTTTTTAATTATAATATAAATATAATCAATTCTATCTTATTGTGGCCATAAAACACTAACTTTTTTTCAAATTGTTAATAACTTTCACTATTATCCTATAAGATCTATAATCTTACGATTTTTAATTATCTTTTCTCTGTAATTTAAAAACCATTCAAGGTCTGAAAGGTCTGGGTCTCCGATTAATCCAGTTTCCTTTTGGATTGAAGTTAATTGAGTTCGGATTTTCGATCTGCGTTTAGATATTTGCAGATCTTCTTGTTGTTCGTGGTACTTACTTATTGAATCACTCATAATATTGATTTATTATTATATGGAATAAATCAGAGATGTTTCAGTTTTTATTTGGAGAGTTTCTTAATCCACTTAATAGCTTCTTTGCACAATTCATATTCTTCTGCTTCTTCACATCTTACTAAATTAGTTTCTAATGCTTCTAAAAAACCATCTTTTTCTACTGACAAATCTAAATCAACATTTGCCATATAACCAACTATTACTTTATCAACACCTGCAGTTAATGCTCTAATAACGCATTGTACTACATTTACTGAAACTTCATGTGCTCTTTCTCTAGCTTCGGCTTCTAGTTCTTCAACGTTTGATGCATTAAATTCTATCATTGCTTAATCCTTTTTTTATTTCATTGCAGATATGGCATTTTTCATACTCTTCATCAATAGTAAAAACTTTTATCATATTATCCAGCATAATATTTACTTGGCTAATATTTAAAACTTTTTCTTTAATTAAAGTATCTACTGCTATAATTGAATCTACAATATCTAAACTTTGAAAATCATAATAAAATTTGTTTGCTTGTTCTCTTGCCCAGAATTCTTGATCTTCTTTCATATCTGCCATTGCATGTAATTTTGCGATTTCATCCTCTTCAATACCATGATCATTAGGATTAAAACCATCATCAGGGTTTTGATTTAACCAGTCGTTTATCATATCTTTTAATTTATAGTTTATTTAAATAAAATATAACAAAAAAGTATATAAATTGAAAGATAATCTTAAGATAATTTATTGATTAAAAAATATAGTTCCACTTAGTATTGTAGAACCTTCTGTAATTAAAGAACCTTGTGTAATTGATACATTATCACCAATAGTTACATTATCCTCTATAGTACAACCTATATCAATTATTGTACCAGCTCCAATGTAAACTTGATTTCCTATTACAGTTGTTGGTCTTATTAATGAACCTGGCCCAACTACTAAACCTTCACCAACGGTTACACCTGCTAAATCATCTAAACCTTTAAATAAAGTTTCATAGCTAACTCCATCAAGAAATGTTGAAGATATAGTTGCTCTACTAGAACCACTTTCTTCTGCAATAATCCAGTTATTGCTACTAGGTGCAGTGTCATAATTTGTTTCGTCGTACTGTGACCAGTCTCCAGGTGTTAATAGAGAAGTTATTTTAATTGCCCATGAGCTATTTCCAAATATGTTTAACATGATTATTATTTATTTTTTTATATATCTTTATTTGTATAATTTAAAGAATGTAATGATAGCAGCTGTTACTATTTGAACAACAGCCCAGACGGTGATAGCCTGTGTTTTAAAGGTTTTCAGGTTAGATACATCTTTAATTGTATATTTTAATTGTGTAGGAGATGCAACCTCATCAACGGCTTGTTTCCACTTCCATATTTCTTTAGCAAAATCTTCTTTAACTTTAAGCTCTTTTATTTCACCCTTAAGATCTTGTATCTCTACATTGAGCTTAGTGATGCCATCGTTAAGCCGCTCTAATTCTGATATTACTAGTTTAGAGTATTCATTCCATCCGTTTTGTTCTCCGTTAGCCATTTTTAAGTATTTGTTTAATCTTTTTTATTTTTATAGCATCTGTCTTAATATCTTTGTCTGCTATAATAGACCTAATACTCTGTAGATGATTTTTTATATTAACATCCCTATCAGTTAATTGCGAAACTAATTCTTTTAGATCTTTTATACAAGAAGGTTTTGATGTTAATGAATCCATCTTATTACTTTTTATTTATTCTTTTTATAACAGTAGGTTTATCTACATGCTGTGTTTTTTCCCACGCAGTTTGAATGCTTCGCTTTACGCGAGCAATTGTTGTTGTTTCTTTTGCAGGTTTAGCTTTATTACATCCACATCCCATAGTTACCATTTATTTTTTGGACAACTTTCTGTTGACCACTTAGCTTTTTTAGTTAAATAACATCCACATATACAACATTTAGATCCACACTTATCGGAGCATTGGTTACATATATTAATTCTACTGTTATATTTATCAGTATTAACTTGATCTCCCCAAATAATGTATTTAAAGAGGGCTATTATAAATTTAAATATTCTCATTCTAATATTAATATTTTAGAGTCCTGCTTTTCTAGCTGATAGTGAAAAATTCATTGATACAGTAGTGGCGCTACCGAGTTGTATAAAGTAAGGAACTACCATAACCATATCACATGCGTCTAGCAAACCATAGTCAAACGTTATCTCGCTACAGTCTGAAGCTACGTTATTTGAATTATTAATATTAAATCCAACCTGTTGTGTAAATACCGGTGTGACATTGGTAGCATCTCCTGTTTGTGTGGAAGTACACGTATATCCAAATATAAACCATATTCCGTCTGCGCTAGCTCGATTACCGCCTATAGATACAGAACCGCAGAATTGGTAGTTTTTATTTACCACATCAGAGCCTGGTGTTTTTGTAGACCATCTAATAACATTATATGGGCTAGTTATACCAGTTGGTGCGCCAAAACCGCCAACGACTTGAGCACCATATATTGTATCAGCCATTGAATTTGTCCCCTGTTTTGCTCCTGTACTAAGGCTCCTTGGGTCCATTATCATAGAATGGTGCGCGAATGTATCTATGTATTCTACACCTGCAGCAGCACCTTGTGCACCTTGATTACCTGTTGCACCTTGTGAACCTTGATTACCTGTTGCTCCTTGGATACCTTTTGCACCTTGTGCACCTTGTCCACCTATTGCTCCAGTTCCACCTTGATTACCTGTTGCTCCAATTGCACCTTGATTACCTGTTGCTCCAATTGCACCTTGATTACCTACAGCTCCTTGGATACCTTTTGCACCTTGTGCACCTTGTCCACCTATTGCTCCAGTTCCACCTTGATTACCTGTTGCTCCAATTGCACCTTGATTACCTACAGCTCCTTGGTTACCTTTTGCACCTTGTGCACCTTGTCCACCTATTGCTCCAGTTGCTCCTTGATTACCTGTTGCTCCAATTAAACCTTGATTACCTGCAGCTCCTTGAATACCTTTTGCACCTTGTGCACCTTGTCCACCTGTTGCTCCAACTCCACCTTGATTACCTGTATTACCTATTGCTCCTTGTTCACCTACAGAACCCTGTAGACCTCTTGCTCCTTGTAAACCTTGATTACCTACAGCTCCTTGGATACCTGCAGCACCTTGATTACCTTTTGCTCCTTGTTCACCAATTGCTCCTTGTTCACCGATTGCTCCTTGTAAACCTTGATTACCTACAGCACCTTGGATACCTTTTGCACCTTGTGCACCTTGTCCACCTATTGCTCCAGTTCCACCTTGATTACCTGTTGCTCCAATTAAACCTTGATTACCTACAGCACCTTGGATACCTTTTGCACCTTGTGCACCTTGAATACCTTTTGCACCTTGTGCACCTTGTCCACCTATTGCTCCAGTTGCTCCTTGATTACCTGTTGCTCCAATTAAACCTTGATTACCTACAGAACCTTGTAGACCTCTTGCTCCTTGTAAACCTTGTAAACCTGTTGCTCCTTGATTACCTACAGCTCCTTGGTTACCTTTTGCACCTTGTGCACCTTGTCCACCTATTGCTCCAGTTGCTCCTTGATTACCTGTTGCTCCAATTAAACCTTGATTACCTACAGCTCCTTGAATACCTTTTGCACCTTGTGCACCTTGTCCACCTGTTGCTCCTTGATTACCTGTTGCTCCAATTAAACCTTGATTACCTACAGCTCCTTGGCCACCTATAGCACCTTGTTCACCTAGAGCACCTTGTAGACCTCTTGCTCCTTGTAAACCTTGTAAACCTGTTGCTCCTTGATTACCTACAGCTCCTTGGTTACCTGTTGCTCCAATTAAACCTTGGGTTCCAGTTTGTCCTTGTTCACCTTGAGCACCTTGTAAACCTTTTGCTCCTTGTTCACCAATTGCTCCTTGATTACCTATTGCTCCAGTTGCTCCTTGGAAACCAGTTGAACCTTGTTCACCAATTGCTCCTTGAATACCAGTTGCTCCTTGGAAACCAGTTGAACCTTGTTCACCAATTGCTCCTTGATTACCAGTTGAACCTTGTTCACCTATTGCTCCTTGTTCACCTATTGCTCCTTGATTACCTATTGCTCCAGTTGCTCCTTGGAAACCAGTTGAACCTTGTTCACCAATTGCTCCTTGAATACCAGTTGCTCCTTGGAAACCAGTTGAACCTTGTTCACCAATTGCTCCTT
>Ga0307986_10000813_pt1 | contig 23059 bp, 25 predicted proteins | sample EllFjometageno82_FD_203170 | JGI IMG/M metagenome (GOLD analysis project Ga0307986, IMG submission 203170) | Marine microbial communities from Ellis Fjord, Antarctic Ocean - #82 | ecosystem: Environmental > Aquatic > Marine > Unclassified | place: Southern Ocean | collected 2014-10-09
TCTAAAAGTAACATATCTATAATTTGTTGAGCACTTTCATCACAAAAGAGTTGTCCTAATTTTTTTTCATGAAATTTAATATTATGCTTTTTTATTAAATCTATGAAATTATTTTGGGTGTATTGTTTTAAAGCAGATATTACAAATTTTGGATTATTTGAAATAAACTTACTAGGATGAGTATGCATGTTTGTAAAATTACATCTTCCACCACCTGATATTCTAATTTTTTCTCCTATGTTTTTTGCATGATCAACTAAAAGTACTTTTCTTCCACGTTTGCCAGCTTCTATAGCGCTCATCATGCCAGCAGCACCCGCACCTAACACAATAACGTCAAATTTTTCTGTCATGGATTATTAATAATAATGTTTAATAATGTGGAGGTTTTTTATCAATTATAACCATGCCTGCTTCATCACTACTCTCTAATTCATTAATTCTTTTTTCAATATTTGAAATTTGTTTTTTTAAAACTGATACTTCTTTTTGCTGAGAATACAGTTCATCACTCATTTGGGATATTTCATTTTGAAAAAAGCTGATCTGTTCTTCTAACTTTTTGACTAAATCTTCCATATAAATACAACTTAAAAGAGTTTCAAAATAAATCAAATAGTCAATTGTGAAAATTTTTGTTAATGTTAAATCATAAGATAATAAAAATTATGCCTTCATTTGATGTAATCAGTAAAATTAGTTACCCAGAATTTGATAACGCTCTTGCTAATTGTTTAAGAGAAATTGGTAATCGATTTGATTTTAAAGGACTTCATATTTCAATTGAAAGAAAAGATAAGATAATCACCACACTAGCACCTGATGAATTGAAATTAAAACAAGTTAATGAGCTATTACAAGTTCATCTTATCCGACGAAAAGTAGATCCAAGAGTAATAGCAATTAAAAACTCAGAAAATGCCGCAGGTTCATCAATTAGACAAGTTAGTGAACTCGAAGAAGGTATTAGCCAAGAAAATGCAAAAAAAATTATTACTGAAATAAAAAAGCTAAAACTTAAAATTCAAATTAAAATTCAAGGAGAAGAATTAAGAGCTGAAGGAAAAAAAAGAGATGACCTTCAGGAAGCTATGTCGGCAATAAGTGCTATTGATATTGGTCTCCCAATTGAGTTTGTAAACTTTAGAGATTAATTTCATATGATTAAACTTCAAGATACATTTGGTAGAAAATTTCCTTATATAAGGCTTTCAATTACTGATGTATGTAACTTTAAATGCACCTATTGCTTGCCCGATGGATATAAAAAAACTCCAGGTGACACTAGAAGTTTTATGTCTGCTGAAGAAATATCGAGATTAACAAAAGCATTATCTCAATTAGGTGTTTGTAAAATTAGACTAACTGGTGGAGAGCCAACTGTTAGAAAAGATTTTTTTAATATCCTTAAAGATATGAAGCAAAATTCCAATATACCTAAAGTAACAATGACAACTAATGGTTATCGTCTGGATAAAATTGCAAAACAGTTACATGAAGCTGGTTTGGATGGAATAAATATTAGTATTGATAGCTTAAATAGAGAAACTTTTAAAAAATTAACAGGACATGACAGGCTTAATGAAATTTTAGAGGGTATAAAGATTTTACAAAAACTAGGTTTTAAAAATATAAAAGTTAATGCTGTATTACTAAAAGGTATTAATGATACACACGAAGAATTTGAAAAATTTGGAAACTTTATAAAAAATAACAAAATTGACTTTAGATTTATAGAATTGATGCAAACTGGAGATAATTTAGATTATTTCAAAAAAAATCATGTTTCTTCAAAAATATTCAAAGATTATTTAGAAAAAAATAATTGGATATCTCAAACATTTGGAAAAGATGCTGGTCCTTCATTAAATTTTATACATCCTACATTTGAGGGTAAATTTGGACTAATCGCTCCCTACTCTAAAGGTTTTTGCCAAACATGTAATAGATTAAGAATTACATCTAGAGGTGATTTAAGATTATGTTTATTTGGAAATACTGGGATTAGCATCAGACACCTATTGCAAGATGATACACAAAAAAATGAACTTGTTGATCTTATAATAAAACAATTACATCTCAAAAAAGAGTCTCATTATTTAGAACTTGGAGACACTGGAATTACTCCAAATTTATCAAGTACTGGAGGGTAAGTGAAAAATTTTAAAATTATAAATGATGAAAAATTAAAAGACTGGGCTAAAGAAGTTTTTAAAAAGAATTCGTTTAATATGATTGATGTATCATCAAAAAAAGAGACATTTAGAAGAGCTTTAGCTTCTGGGAAAATTTATGTTGGAAAAGAAGTTTTTGGACTAATTAAAAATAAAGAAATGCCTAAAGGCGACCCCGTTACTTTAGCAGAGGTGTCAGCAGTTCTAGGTGTTAAAAAGACAAGTGAATTAATTCCCTTATGTCACCCACTTCCAATAGATCACACTGCAACAAAAATTATTATGCATGAAAATGATAGCTCTTTAGAGGTTTTTTGTGTCGTATCTGCTATTGCAAAAACCGGTGTTGAGATGGAAGCCATTATGGGTGTTAATGCTGCTTTAATCACAATTTACGATCTAAGTAAAATCATAAACCCACATCTTAAAATTGATAACGTTAAACTATTAATTAAGGAAGGTGGAAAAAGTGGTTTGTGGACCAATCCTGACGGACTACCAGAGTTTTTACAAAATATTTTATAATCATGAAAATTAAACTTGAGCTATTTGGTGCAAGCAGAGATTTTAGCAATAAAGATTTTTTAGAATTTGATATTAAAGAAAAAATTGAAATCAAAGATTTAAGAAAAAAAATTATTAATTATCTGGATAAAAATTTTAAAGAAAATGATAATTTTAAAAAGATAGTCGAAAATTCTGTCTTTTGCTCTGAAGATAATAATATCATTGAAGATAATTATAAAATTGTTAAAAATCAGAAAATAGGAATTATACCTCCAATAGGAGGCGGCTAATGCTGCATACAAAAGTTATAGATATTAAAAAAGAAAAAATAGAATTTTCGAATGCTGAAAAATTTATTACGTCTTGTAAATACGGAGCATCAATTTATTTTGTTGGAACAGTTAGAGACTTGAACAATAACAAAAAGGTAATTGGTATGACGTATGATAGCCATGACTCAATGGTAATAAAAAGTTTTAAAGAAATATACCAAAACTCATTAAAAAAATTCAAATTTGATAATCAGGCTGTATTTATAGAGCATATTAAGGGTCATGTGCTTCTTGGGGAAGTCAGTATTTTAATTGCTGTAGCATGTAAGCATAGAGATCAAGCATACGAATTATCAAGGTTTTTTATTGAAGAAATTAAAAAAAAAACACCTATTTGGAAAAAAGAACATTATGAAAATGAAGATAGTGAGTGGTTAGAAGGCAATCCAATTCAAACTAAATAATTTACACTTTTATATTACAAATATATTAATTCTTTATAAGAATTAAATTTTTACTTTCATATTTACTTATTAATCAAAAATTGTAAGGTTGATTAAAAAATAAATTATGGATAATAAAACAAACCAAGAACTGCAATCTGCTACATTTGAAAGATTAATAAAACATTTAAGAGACCGAAACGATGTTCAAAATATAGACTTAATGAAACTTTCAGGATTTTGCAGAAATTGTTTATCTAAATGGTATAAAGAAGAGGCTGATAAAAAAGGGGTTGAAATATCCGATCTAGAAGCAAGAGAGCATGTCTATGGAATGCCCTATTCTGAATGGAAAGAAAAACATCAGAAATAATTATCTTTCTTTAAGTCTAGGAAATAATTGCACAAAATTACATGGTTTGTGATTAATATCTAATTGGTGTTTTAATATTCCATCCCATGCATCTGTAACTCCACCTGAAGAACCCGGTAAAGCAAAAACATACTTGCCATTAGCAAGGACTGCACAAGCTCTTGATTGAATAGATGAAGTTCCGACTGTTTTTAAACTTAAGGTTCTAAAAACCTCTCCAAAACCTGGAATGTGTTTATCAGCTATATCATTAACAGCCTCAGGTGTGATATCTCTTCCAGTGAGTCCTGTACCCCCAGTAGTAATAATTACATCAATTTCTTTTTGATTGATCCAAGCTTTTAAAATCTCTTTGATGTCTTCTTTTTCGTCTTTACAAATTTTTCTATCCACCAAGTTATGTGAAGCTTCTTCAATTTTTTTTACTAAAATAGCTCCTGACTTATCGTTTTCAAAAGTTCTAGTGTCTGTTACTGTTAAAATAGCTATATTGACTTTCATAATTTTTATAACAATAGTTAGACATGAGTTTATTATCAATCTTATTTTTAGTCACTGCTACTCTTTACTCAAGTGTTGGTTTTGGAGGAGGTTCAACTTATCTCGCTTTGTTATTAATTTGGGGGTTGCCTTATACAGTTTTTCCAATAATAGCCCTGAGCTGTAATATAATCGTAGTTTCTGGTAATTGCTTTAATTATATACGTGCTGGAAATCTTAACTTTAAATTATTAATACCATATTTAATTGGGTCAATTCCTCTGGCTTTTATAGGTGGATATCTTCCTGTCGAGAAAAAATTTTTTGAAATCTTATTGTTTGCAGTGTTATTGATAGCAGGTTGTTTATTGTTATTAAATTTTAAATCTTATGATGATAAAAAAAAGAGTTATAAAAATATCCCTTATTTTATGTCGATTATTTTAGGTGGAATATTGGGATTTATCTCAGGCGTGGTTGGAATAGGTGGTGGAATTTTTTTAAGCCCTATTCTATTTTTATTAAAAGTAGCAAGACCAAAACACATAGTTGTAGCAGCTTCATTGTTTATCCTTATTAATTCAATTTTTGGAATTATAGGCCAACTAACAAAAAACTCAATTTTAACAGAAGTTCAGGATTATTTTTATTTACTAATAGCAGTATTAATTGGTGGTCAAATCGGTAACTATTTAAATTTAAAGATATTTACCAATAGATTATTAGCACTATTAACTGCTGGTTTAGTTTTGTTTGTAGCTATAAGGCTAGGTTTAAAATTATTTTAAAAATTATTTGAGGAAAATTTACTTAATTAAAAAATTTTACACACAAACTAGACACCAGAATAAGCATTTTACGGATAAAACAAAAATTAAATTAATATGAATAAAGAAAACGCAAGTAAACTGTGGAAAATGATTCAGGAAGCTGGACTTTTTTTGGTGGGTCAATTGTCTGACCACCCAAATCATCCTAAAGGAAGAAACCCCTACGCCCATGTTGCGCTATGTGTCAAAGAGAAGTTTGGCAACTCATATAAAGATATTCCTGATGATAAGTTTCAAGAAGTTGTTGATTACATTAACTTTTTGAAAGAGAACCCAAGTTAAGCAAGAGAACATTTTGTTCCAACCCAGAAATGTTGACAGTTTGTTGACAGTCTCTCCCAGATAATCCTATAACCCAGAACCGTGATCCTTAAAAGTTTTTCATTTTTTATAACAATATGTCCTTTACAGATGTACTCCACATAGGATCTGAATGTTTATCCCAATAGAGTTTGTGAATTTTTCTTGTAACATCCCCTACTGTTCCTTGTTTAATATTTTCCCCACTTACTTTTGTTATTGGCATTACACCTCCTGCTGTTGAGGTCGCAAATAATTCTTTGGATGATTTTAACATTTCAATGGTTATAGATCTTTTATTAACGTTAATATTTAGTTCTTTTGCTAAATCAAAAACTGTTTGTCTTGTGACACCTTCTAATACTCCATGGTCTGGTGTATTAATTCCATTTTCATCAACAGAAAAAATATTAAAGCCTGGGCCTTCAGATATATTGTTATCCTCATCTACCAATAAAGCAGTATGATGTCCGCTCTCATAAGCATCAAGCATACCCGTAACTAAATCCATCCAATGATAATTTTTAATAGTTGGATCAACTGAACTTGGAGGAATTCTTGTTATATCAGTCAAATATACATCTAATCCTTTTTCAAAATCTTCTGGCCTAAGTATCCAGCCAAATGGAACTGCAAAAGCCATAAAGCGTGGTGTCGCTTTACGAGGATCTCTAACAAAATTTGGAGACATTCCTCTTGTTTGTATCATTTCAACATAAGAATCCCTAAGATCAGCTTCTTTAACACAGCCTGCTAATATTCTTTTTATTTTTTCACGACTAAATCTACATGGCATTCTGAGTTTTTCTGTTGATTTAAAGAAACGATCAATATGTTTATCTAATTGAAAAAATCTACCCTTCCAAACATGGACAACGTCATATGTTGCGTCAGATCTTAAAAAACCCCAATCTAAAATAGGAATTTTTGCTTCAGAAAGTTGAATGAATTCCTCATTCATCCATGCCGATCCTTTTGGAAAAATATCACTCATGAGCTCTGACCCTACCAAACCTCTAATCAGGTGTCTAGGTGATGGAATGATGGTTAATGAGCACCCGGAAAAGTGCCTAGTTTGTTTGAGAAATCGTTTCTAAAAGTTGATCAACATCACTTTCTTTAGTATTCCAAGCAGCAACAAGTCTTACTGCTTTTCCATCAAGCTCTTCTTGATTCATTTTATAACCTTCTGAATTAAGGTGCTCAATAATAGGTTTTGGAAATTTTGCAAATACTTCATTTGCTTCTGTAGGATAGGCTAATTCAATGTTCTGATTAGCGTCTAATCCTTCACTTAATTTTTTTCCCATTAAATTTGCATGTTTTGCATTTCTTAACCAAATATTATTTGAAATATAAGCTTCTAGTTGAGCTGAAACAAATCTCATTTTTGAAAGTAAATGTCCTGATCTTTTCATTAAGAAGGGAAGATTGCCTACTAATTCTGGTTTAAAAAATATAATTGCTTCTGCTGCGATACATCCATTTTTAGTTGCACCAAAAGATAAAACATCTATTCCGGACTTCCATGTCATCTCAGCGGGAGTGGCGCCTAAAGATACTAAGGCATTAGCAAATCTAGCTCCATCCATATGCATTTTTAAATTATGTTTATGAGTAGTTTCAGATATGGCTGCAATTTCATCTAACTGGTAAACTTCACCTGTTTCACATAATTGAGTAATACTAACTACAGAAGGCTGTGTGTGGTGTACAATACCAACTCCTCCAATATTTTCAGATAACTCTTCTGGTGTAAATTTTCCATTAATTCCATTTAAAGGTACAAGTTTTGCACCACCTGTATAAAATTCAGGGGCCCCACATTCATCTGTATTAATATGCGAATGTTTGTGACAATAAATACTTCCAAAAACTGGTGTCATTGCTGATAAAGCTAGTGCATTAGCAGCTGTACCTGATGCAGTTGGATAAACAATCACATCTTTTTCAAAAATTTCAGAAAACTTATTTTGTAAGTTCGTTGACCACTCATCATTACCATATGGAGTGCTGTCTCCTTCATTAGCTTTTATGATTGCCTCTAAAACTTCAGGACATGCACCCGCTACGTTGTCAGAAGCAAATTTAACTCGCTCTCTTTTTGTTTTAATTTTAGATGTCATAAATATTATTGTTTTGGAAAATAATCTTTTAACTCACCTTCGCGGTAAACATCCGCTGTACAACAATGAAGACCTCCTCCAAATGCGTAGGCATCTCTCATTTCAACCGGTATTACTTCCATTCCTAATTTATCTAATTGTTCAGCTTGATAAACTTCACTTTTTTCAACACAAACTGTTTTTGGATCTAATACTAGAACGTTCATTGAAAGCCAAGTTGAAGAATAACATAATGGTGGTGGCTCATTGTGTGCTGGTTGTGCACTATCAATAATTTCCCATCCGTTGTTTTCAAATAATTTTCTTTGTTCTTTTGGTAGTCTTCTTTGTGGATTATTAATAATTAAACCCTCTTTAATTGGTGTAAATGTAGCATCAATATGAATTGGGTATGGGTCACCTGGAAAATTAACAGCATGAACTCTATGATCTTTGTAATGTCTTTTAAGCCAATCAATCCCTTTAAGATTTGTTGTAAAGCCATGCTGAACTACTAAATCTTTACCAAATCTTAAAACATCTGCAGCATCAAATAAAGATTCCTCTTCTGTTGTTACAAAAAACTTATCTTCAGTCCATTCTAATCTTTTTTGAATACCAATTTTATCTGATAAATAATCTTTTCTGTAATCCGCATCAGTTAACCTTGGTTTAGGAGCAGCTTCATGTCTCATATTAGGATCTTCATCGTAATATTTTTTCAACAAAGGTCTGTAACAAAGATATTCGAACCATCTACATCTATAACTCATTGTTGCTTCTAAAATTTCACTACCAACAGTTAATAAAACATCTCTTGGTGGCATACAGCCAAACATTGTATCTGCTTCCCAATCTGGAGTTGATGTTTTTTTGTTAAAGTCTATTGGGTCTGGTCTATCTACTTTAATGCCTCTTTTAATTAACATGTTTGAAAAATCATCTAACAACTGATTTGCTTTATCAACTGTATCTTTTGTTCTTGGTCCAAACTGACCACGCATGTCAGAATCTTCTGGAACCTTGGCATCCAAAGCTGGTTCTGGAGCTGGTATACAAGTGCCATCTGCCTTACCAACAATTACATGTTTTAAAGGATCCCATTCATTCCAACTATTAACTACAGTTTTTTCGCTCATATTTTATGATTTGATAATATTATGTTCTGGACCAAAAGGAAACTTAGTAATATTTTCAGCATTATCTTTTCCTATAACCAGAATATCATGTTCTCTATATCCACCAGCTCCTAGTTTTACATCAGGTATCATGATCATTGGCTCCATAGAAACAACCATATTCTCTTCCAAGACAGTATCTATGTCCTCTCGTAATTCTAATCCAGCTTCTCTTCCATAGAAATGAGATAAGATACCAAATGAATGACCATAACCAAATGTTCGGTAATGAAGATAACCTAGCTCAGCAAAGAGCTCATTCAGCTCATGGCAGATAGCAGAACATTTTACACCTGGTTTAATTAACTCTAGCCCTCTTTTATGAACTTTAACATTTGCTTCCCACGCTTTTAAGGAGGCATCATCAATTTCATTAACAAAAAGAGTTCTTTCAAGAGCTGTATAGTATCCTGAAATCATAGGAAAGGTATTTAAAGAAAGAATATCTCCTGATTTTAATTTTCTATTCGTTTTTGGGTTATGTGCGCCATCTGTATTTAATCCTGACTGAAACCAAACCCAAGTATCCATATATTCTGCATCTGGGTAGGTTTTGGCAATTTCACGCTCCATTCTATCTCTACCTGCTATTGCGATTTCAAGTTCACTTTGTCCAATTTTAATATTCTTTACAATCTCTTCACCACCAAGATCAGCAATTCTTGCACCATTTTTAATAATTTCTATTTCCTCAGCAGATTTAATCATTCTAAGCTGCATTAAATCTTTTGAAACATCACTAAAAACTGAAAAAGTAAAAATAGACGTGAGTTTTTCTTTAACATCTAGGGTTACATGATCATTTTCAATGCCAATATTCTTAGGAGGTTCATCTCTTCCAATAATAGCAACTATTGCTTTTAAAAAATTATCTCTTTTCCAATCAGTATAAATTACATTATCACTATGTGATCTCCGCCAAGGTTGACTTGCATCTATGTTTGCTGAAATTGTAGAAATTTTATTAGCTGTTACAACGCAACCATAAGGTCTACCAAAAGAACAATAAATAAACCCCGTATAGTAAGTAATGTTATGCATTGAGGTTAAAATAACCATATCAAGTTTATTTTTACTCATTGTGGTTCTTAAATTAATTAATCGTCTTTGATATTCTTGGTCTGTAAAAGGTAGTTTAGCCTTCTCACCGTTTTTTAAATTAAAAAAATCTGGTCTTTCCATCTTAATTAATTAAGAGCAATAAACCGTCTATTAGTTTTAATTGTAAGACTATAATAAATGATAGACATAAAAAGGAAGAAGCCTCCTATTATCGTATTAGTCGACGGTATTTCATTAATTCCTAAAATTGGAATCCATACCCAAAAAATTCCACCTATTACCTCTGTTAATGAAAGTAAGGTAAGCTCTGCTGCCGGTATAGCTTTAGATCCTATAGAATATAATATTAAACCCATACAAACTAACGTTCCATGTATAGAAAATAATGCTCCGTTATAACTTGAGGACAGGAAAACCATATCATTAGTTAAAATAACTATTGTTGCGAACACAAAACAAAAAAGACCAGCAAAAGCTACAGTCGTAAATTTTGGGGTTTCTTTATTCCATCTCAAGGTTACTGAAAAAATAGAAAAACCAACTGAAGAAGTCATTCCAAATATTAGTCCTAATAAAGAATTTTTTTCTGTATTACCCAAGGCTATTATTATTATTCCAACTGTTGCAATTATAATTGCAACCCAAACATTGAGTGAAATTTTTTCTTTTAAAAACAAAAAACCTAGTAAGGCTGTAAAAAAAGGCATGGCAGCTAAGCAAAGCAAAGTAACAGCAGCACTAGTATTTGTTATTGAATAAATAAAGGTAATCATTGCAATACCTAGTCCAGTTCCACCAATGATACCCGAAATTCCAATTTTTAAATAATTCTTATAAAAATCTATTCCTTCTTCAAAGAAAAGATAAAGATTTAAAATCAAAAAGATTGTAAGGCCACGTGCAAAAATATATTGCCATGGAACTAAATTGGGTTGATCCATGTATCTTACAACTAAAGGTCCAAAGGACCATATAAGACCCGCTAATAAAACTACTGGAATTGCAATTTTTTCATTTTTTAGCTCAATCATAATTCGATATTTAATGGTAATTATTTAGCACTACAATAAAAATGAGGTCTATTTAAAGATATTAATATTTGAGCCAATGGGAGAGTAACAATCAATTAGCTCCCCTTTTTTGAATATAGATTGTCCATCTTTGAATAGACCCCATACATTTGATACTATAAATGATTTAATTCTGAAAGATTCTTGACCTTTTAAAACCTGTAATTCTATTTTTCCATCATTAGTTGAAGTTAATTTTGCTTTTAAAAATCTAATAATCTTTTTACTCTTAGAATAACCATTTTTTAATTTAGCTTTAAATGGTTTTTCAACCTTAACACCAAGAATATTAAGTAGATAAGGATAAACAAAAAACCTAAAGCAGGCAGATGAAGAAATAGGATTACCAGGTAGCCCAAAAATAGCTTTTTCAGTTTTCTTAAATTTTGCAAACAATACTGGTTTACCAGGCCTAATCGAGACACCTTTAAAAAAATTAGATAAACTAAATTGTTTAATTATATATGGAACGAAATCATGTTTACCAGCAGATACAGCGCCAGACGTAATTATAATATCTATTTTAGATTTAAAACTTTTTTCAATTTTTTTTTGAAAAAGTTTAGCATCCTTATCCCTTAAAATTCCACCATCTATAAAATTAAACAAAAAATTATTAGATAAGGATTTTATATAATGACTATTAGAGTTTCTAACTTTCCAATTAACAATATCCCTATCATTAGAAATTTCATTTCCTGTAGAAAAAAATAAAATATTAGGCTTCTTTTTAACTTTAATATTTACTATGCCTAATGTTTTAAAAGCTAATATGTGAGAAGGTTGAATTATGGTTCCTTTTTTAATTATCAAATCTCTTTTTTTATAATCTGATCCAGCATATCTAATGTGCTGGTTATTTTTTATTTTTTCATTAATTAAGATAAATTTTTTATTTTTATTAAAAACAATTTTTTCTATTGGAATTATAGTATCAAAATTTTTAGGTATAAGTGCACCTGTCATTACTTCAACGGCTTCAAACTTATTTATTTTTTTTAGAGACGGATTATCTCCCGCAGATATAGTTTTTAAAATTTTAAATTTTTGTGAATTATTTTTATTTAACTTACTTGTATCTTTTGAATTAATAGCAAAACCATCAAATGCAGCATTAGTTCCTGCTGGATAATTTACAGTTGAGTAGATATTTAATACATTAACTCTATTTAATGACTTTGATGAATTAATAATTTCATCTTTAATTTTTATCTTTGATTTTATTAAGATTTTCTTAGCTTCTTTATAAGTAATCATTTTAATTTTTTTTTAGTATTTTTTTTGCTTCTTCTAAATCTTCCTTGGTATTTATATTAAAAAAAGGATCAAATTTTTTAGGCTCAATATCAATCGTTTTTACTCCTATTTTATTTGCCCAATCCTCTACTTTTCTAAAATTATTATTAATCAAATCATTTTCAAGTGGTTTTAATAATTCAATTGACCATAGGCCAAAAATATTATGCCTTTTGTTGTTTGACTTAACAAAATACAACAGGCTATCTTTTAGTTTAATTCTTTTTTGGTATTCATCAATAATTGATGTTTCAAAAAAAGGTGTGTCTGATGGGAATGTTGCAATCCACTGATATGATTTTTGATTTTCTTTAACCCATTTCATTGCACTCAGAACTCCTGCTAATGGTCCAAAGTCATCAAAACAATCAGGAATTATTGTTATATTTTTTATTTTTTTTGTATCTATGCTGTGGCTTGAGACAATAAGTATCTCCTCATATCTATTGCTAATTTTTAATAAAACGTGCTCTAACAATGTTTTATCACCAAGTTTTGTCTGGTTTTTATCTTCGCCAAATCTCTTTGACTTTCCACCAGCTAGCACAACAGCTAAAATATTGTTATGTTCCATAAATCAAAATATAAAACATTAATCTCTTAATTAAAGAATTATAATGGACTTAGAAATTTTAGAAATTGCATCTAATACCGAAAACCACAAAGTGGTTAAGAATCATACACATCAATCAAAGAATAAAAACCCATTATGTGGTGATGAGATGGAAATTAGTTTAATAGTTAAAGACAATATTGTTCAAGACATGGGGTATCAATGTAAGTCATGCGTGTACTGTCAAGCATCTGTTAGTTTGCTTTCAAGATGGGTTCTGCAAGTACCAATAAAAAAAATTTCAGATTTTGTATCAAAAGCTGAGCTTTTCTTTGATGAAAATTTTGATCAATTAAAAAAAATTAATATAAAAGATTTAAAAGATTTTAAAAAAATAATGAATTCAAAAAACATTTCTAGAAAAGAATGTTTATTACTTCCTTTTAAAACTCTTTCAAAGGCCCTTAAGCTTTAAAAAACACTAACAGCAAAAATAAAAGAATATGATAAATACAATAAAAGAAAACTTTAACAGAGCCTTATATGCTCTAATATTTTCAATAATCACAATTGGTACCCTTTCCTTCTTAAGTTTTGAAACTCCTTATGGGTTGTTTTTAGCTGGGTCATTTGGATCTTCTATGGTTCTACTTTTTGGGTATCCAGAAAGTCCTTTTGCCCAACCCAAAAATGTTTTTTTTGGACACTTAGTAACATCTATAGTTGGTGTATTAATTTTAAAATTTTTACCCATTGATCAGTTTTTACAAATAGCTATTGCTGTAGGGCTTGGTATTTTTATAATGATACTGCTTGGTGTAACTCACCCACCAGCAGGAGGAAATCCTATTGTTATAATACTTGGTGCAGTTTCATATGATTTTTTACTAAACCCAATTATTTTTGGTTCTATAATAATAATTGTTTACGCGGTTATTCTAAATCGTTTCATATTAAAGAAAAACTACCCAAGTAGTTGGAAAAGCTAATCTTTTCTCTGTTTCAAATTTAGCCAGTTTAAATATACTGGCTAAATGAATTCTAATTATAAAGTCATAAAATTTAGATCTAATAATTCAAAAGAGGTTAATGACCAAATATCCATTGAAGAACCACTGGAAATAATTCTTAGATATAAAGATAAAGAAAATTGGATAGAAAATACTATATCCATTACGATGAGAACGCCTGGAGATGATGAGAATTTAGTTACTGGCTTTCTTTTTAATGAAAGAGTAATTGAAAAAATTAGCCATATAGAAAATATTGAAGCTAGTGGTGAGGCTGTTGGGCAATATAAATTACAAAATAAAGTTATTATTACAATAAATGATTCTAAGAATATAGATATTGATAAAATTAAAAGAAATTTTTTGACTAATTCCTCATGTGGAGTGTGCGGGAAAACATCTCTTGAATCTCTAGAAATTATTAAGAAAGATAAAATATTAAAATCTATCCCTAAAATATCTCATGAAATTATAATGAAATCTCCAGATATATTAAGACAAAACCAATCTGAGTTTTCAAAAACGGGCGGCATTCATGCTAGTGGGTTATTTAATGCGCATGGGGAAATTATTGCCTTAAAAGAAGATGTAGGACGACATAATGCTTTAGACAAACTAATTGGATTTGTCTTAAAAGAAAATTTACTTGATAATAGTTCTCAATTTCTAACTTGCTCTGGAAGACTAAACTTTGATCTTGTGCAAAAGGCTCTCATGGCAAATATAGGTGTCTTAATAGGTGTGGGTGCGCCAACCAGTCTCGCTATAGATTTAGCTAATAAGTTTGACATGACATTAGTTGGTTTTGTAAAAAGGGATAGTTTTAATATTTATAGTAATAATGAGAGAATTATAATAAAAAATTAAAAATTTTAACAGGGTAAATAGTGTCAAAAAATATAAGTAACTTATCAGGCAGAATTGGTTTAAAGAAAAACCTATTTGAGAAAATCTCTGAAAGATCCCTAAACTCTAAAGATGCAAGTGGCATTCAAGAAATAGCTAATGAATATCATATGGGTGTATCTACTATTCATGGTGCAGAAAGTTTTTATGAATTTTTAAGGCCATCTCATAGAGCAAAGAAAGCCTTTGTTTGTAATGGAAGTGCTTGCATGTGTTCTGGAACACAGGAACCTTTAAAGAAAAAATTAAAAGAAAAATTAGGTGATGACAAGGTTGGTGAAATGTTTTGTCTTGGTCACTGTTATGAAAATAAAGCGTTTCATTATGATGGTGAAAACTATGCTGGGAATGACATTGATAAAATTGATGAAATAATTAAAGGAGATAAAATTGAACAGGAAAAATTTTTCTCAAAAAGTTTTGCTTCAACAAGTTTTTTAATGGATGATAAGCTTTCAAATTTAGATCAATTTAAAGATATTTTAAATAAGTTTATCAATACAGATAAACAAGAAATTATAAAATCATTACTAGATTCAAATTTAACAGGCAGAGGCGGTGCTGGTTTTCCTGCTGGAATGAAATGGGATTTTTGTAGAAAAGCAGAATCTGAAAAAAAATATGTTATCTGCAATGCTGATGAAGGAGACTCTGGTGCATTTTCTGATAGATACTTATTAGAAGATCAGCCACTAAAAGTATTATTTGGAATGATCATCTGTGGTTATGTTATTGGAAGTGACGAGGGTGTTTTATATATTAGAGGAGAATATCCAAAATCTATTGAAGCTATAAATGGATGTATTAATTCTTTAAAAAAAGAGGGATTATTAGGTAAAAATATTCTTGGAACAAATTTTTCTTTTGATCTAAATATTTGTATTGGACAAGGAGCGTACATATGTGGAGAGGAAACTGCTTTAATTGCATCAATTGAAGGAAGAAGAGCAGAAGTTGATGTCAGACCTCCCTTCCCTGTTACTGAAGGACTTTATAAAAAACCAACTGTTGTTAACAATGTTGAAACTTTAGCTGCTGCTACTGGTATACTTATTAATGGAGCAGAAAAATTTTCTGCAATTGGTAATAAAAAATCAGCAGGTACAAAATTAGTTTGTTTTGATAGTTTTTTTAATAATCCTGGTGTTTACGAAGTTGAAATGGGAACTCCAATGAAAAAAGTTTTGAACGATATTGGTGGGGGTTTTAAAGAACCTATTAAAGCACTACAAATTGGTGGCCCATTAGGTGGAGTTATTCCAATTTCTGAAGTAGAAAAATTAAATCTAGATTTTCAGGAATTTACTGCAGCTGGTTTCATGTTGGGACACGCAAGTATAGTAAGTATTCCAAAAGATTTCCCAATGGTTGATTATATTCATCATTTATTTGAATTCACAGCTGAAGAATCATGTGGAAAATGCTTCCCCGGTAGACTTGGTTCTTACCGTGGTAAGGAAATGTTTGATCAAGCAAAGAATAAAACTGCTAAAATTCCATTAAAGCTATTAAATGAACTGCTAGTAACAATGAAAAAAGGCTGTTTATGTGCTTTATGTGGTGCAATACCTACGCCTATCATGAACATACTAAAATATTTTGGTGATGAAATGAAGGATGATATGGTAGGAGATAATTAATACAGATTTTTAAAGGGGTTAAATGAGTTCAGAAAAAAGAAAAATAGCTTACATAGATGGTAAACCATATGAAATTGGTCCTAACCATACTTCTGTTTTAAAATTTGTAGAAAGCTATCTTGGTGAAAAAAAGATTCCTGCTTTATGTAACGATCCAAACTTAGCACCTTATGGAGCTTGTAGAGTTTGTTCGGTTGAAGTTGCTTTAGTTAAAGATGGTCCAACTAAAGTTGTAGCCTCATGCCATACACCAGTTGGTGAAAACCAACATATTTTTACAAACAATGAAAATTTAACAGAGTTAAGAAAAAATATTGTTGAGTTAGTTTTGACAGACCATCCAATGGAATGTGGAACTTGTGAAGTTAATAATAACTGTGAACTTCAAGATGTTGCTAACGATTTAGGTATATCAGATCATAGATACAACGTACCAAAACAACATAAAGGTATTCCAAAAGACACTTCACATGACTACATGAGAATGAATTTAGATAACTGTATTAATTGTGGAAGATGTGTCAGAGCTTGTGACGAAATTCAAGGATCATTTGTTTTAACAATGAGTGGTAGAGGATTTGAATCTAAAATTACAACAGATAATGATGCATTATTTGGAGACTCGTCATGTGTATCTTGTGGAGCGTGCGCTCACACTTGTCCAACAGATGCTATCTCAGATGTATATCAATCTAAATCGGTTGCTGTAGATGAAAAAGTAAGAACAACCTGCTCTTATTGTGGAGTTGGTTGTAATTTAGAGGCATCAATTAAAGATAACAAAGTTGTTGCAATTTCCACTCCAAAAGAATCTGAAGTTAACGCAGGTCACACCTGTATTAAAGGAAGATATGCTTTTGGATTTTATGATCATCCTGACAGATTAAAAACCCCTTTAATTAAAAAAAATGGAAAATTTGAAGAAGCTTCTTGGGATGAGGCATATGACTTTATTAAAAAAGAATTAAACAGAATTACAAAAGCAAATGGTCCTGATGCTGTTGCTGGTATTTCTTCAGCAAGATGTACTAATGAAGAAAATTATGTTTTCCAAAAAATGATCAGAGCAGCAATAGGAACTAATAATATTGATTGCTGTGCAAGAATTTGTCACTCACCTACGGCGTGGGGAATGCAACAAACATTTGGAACTGGAGCAGCTACAAATTCTACAGAAGATATTTACCATGCAGATTTATTTATGGTGATTGGAGCAAATCCAACAAATGCTCACCCAGTTACTGGTGCTAAAATTAAGCAACAAGTAATGAAGGGTAAAAAATTAATTGTATTAGATCCAATTACTACTGAGCTTGCTAAACTTGCTGATTATCATATTAAACTTAGACCAGGAACAAATGTAGCCATATTAAATATGATGTTGCATTATATATTGAAAGCAAACCTTTATGACAAAGACTTTGTCAGAGATAGAACTGAAGGTTTTGCAAATTTCATTAAAGAAATTGAGAGACAAGATATGGATCATCTAGCGAAAGTTGCTGGTGTTGATAAACAGTTAGTTAAAGAAGCTGCAATTGCTTATGCAACAGCTAAAAACTCTATGGAATTCCATGGTTTAGGTGTTACAGAACAAGAGCAAGGATCTAAAACAGTAATGTTAATTGCTGATCTTGCAATGATTACTGGAAATATTGGTAGAAGAGGAGTTGGTGTTAATCCATTGAGAGGACAAAATAATGTTCAAGGTGCAGCTGATATGGGCTGTCAACCTCACCAAGGAGCTGGTTACTTTGAGGTGGCTGATGAAAAAGTTCAAAATTTCTACACTGAAAAATATGGAGTAGTACACCCAACTAAACAAGGTCTAAAAATTCCAGAAATGTTTGATGGGGCAATTAATAAAGATGTGAAAGCTGTATGGATTATTGGAGAAGACATTGTTCAAACAGATCCTAATAGTGCACATGTGGTTCAAGCAATGAATTCTTTAGAATTACTAGTAGTACAAGAAATTTTTATGAGTGAGACTGCAAAACTTGCCACAGTAGTATTACCTGGAACAACTTTTTTAGAAAAAGATGGAACATTCACTAATACTGAAAGAAGAATTCAAAGAGTAAACAGAGCAGTACCTCCTCTACCAGGTACGAAAACTGATGGAAACATTGTAACTGATATGATGCAAAAATTAGGTTTTGATCAATCAACTTATGATGCCGATCAAGTTCTTGCAGAAATTGCAGATGTTGTTCCTTTCTTTAAGGGCGTAACAAGAGAAAGACTTGGTAAGATGGGATTACAATGGCCAGTTCAAGAAGATGGAACAGATACTCAAATTTTACACCAAGAAACTTTTAAAATTGGAAAAGGACAACTTAAAAATTTTGATTGGAAAGAGTCTAATGAGATAGCTACTAATAAAAAAGATTACCCTTTAATTCTAACAACAAGTAGAGTTCTTCAACACTATAATGCTGCTACTATGACAAGACGTACTAAAAATATTAATATAGTTTCTGAAGACTTGCTACTAGTTCACCCCAATGATGCCAACAAAAGAGAGTTAAATACAGGTGATATAGGAAGACTTTATTCTGGACGAGGAGAAGTTGCTTTAAAAATAGAAGTAACAGATAAAGTTAAAGAAGGAATTGTATTTACAACATTCCACTTTCCAGAACACATGGTTAATATGGTAACTGGTCATGGTAAGGATGAAGAGACAATGTGTGCAGAGTACAAGGTTTCTTCTGTAGAAATTCAAAAGATATCTAATCAGTTTAAAACTGTTGTTGAGCCTAAAGAAAATCAAGCAGAAGTTGCTTCTTCATAAGTTTTTTGTAAAAGTAAGTTATTATGATTAATTCAATTAATAACATTGTTTGGCTTTTAAAAAATAGAAAACATTTTAAAAATTGGAAAAAAAGAAAATTTTTACCTCCATCTCCTGAATTTATAAAACATGATATTTTAAAAAGTAATACTTTGGAAAACTGCCTATGGATTGAAAGTGGTACTTACTACGGAGATACAACTAATATGCTTTCAAAAATTGCCAAGAAAGTAATTTCTATTGAGGCAGATGAGAGATTGGCCAATTTAGCAAAAAAAAGATTTGATAAGACAAATAATATAGAGATTATTTTAGGTAAAAGTGAAGATTTATTGAAAGATATTCTAATAAATAATTATATTTATAAAAATGTTTGCATTTATTTGGATGCACATCTTTGTCAAGATCACTTAATAAATAAAAAAACATTTGGTAGTGAAGAAACGGGAACGCCAATTAAAATAGAATTAAACGTTATTGAAAGTGAAAAAAATAATTTTGATAATATAAATTTATTAATTGATGATATAAGATTATTTGATATAAATTTTCAAAATTATCCTAGTAAAAATTACTTAGTGGATTGGTGTAAAAAAAATAATTTTAAGTGGGAAATTTCACATGATATATTTGTAGCTAAATATATAGGTTAATTGTGATTCTTTAATTTTGATAAATAAAATAATAAATACTGATGTAGGAATTGGTTGGAATTTCGATAATAGTTATTCAAGGTTACCAAAAACATTCAAAGAAGACATCAACCCTGTTGCTGTAAACTCACCAGAATTATTAATATTAAATAAAGATCTAGCAAATAAGTTAAATCTTGATTTTTCAAATATTAATGACGACGATTTATCAAAAATTTTTTCAGGAAATATATTACCAGAAGGATCTAGGTCTATAGCACAAGCCTATGCTGGTCACCAATTTGGTCATTTTACAATGCTTGGTGATGGAAGAGCGGTGTTAATTGGTGAGCATCTTACAAAAGATAATGAGCGATTTGATATACAATTTAAAGGTTCTGGCAGAACTCCATTCTCACGAAGTGGTGATGGTAGGGCTGTTTTAGGCCCAATGTTGAGAGAATATATAATAAGTGAAGCAATGCATTTTTTAAAAATACCTACCACCAGAAGTTTAGCAGTGGTTAAAACTGGTGAAGATGTGATTAGAGAGCAAATTTCGAAAGGTGCAATTCTTACAAGGGTAGCCTTAGGGCATATAAGGGTTGGAACATTTCAATACATTGCTGCAAAACAAAATATTAGTGATTTAGAAATCTTAATTAATTACACAATTGAAAAATACTACCCCAATATAAAATCATCAAAGAATAAAGCATTAGACTTACTGAACGTTTTAATCGAAAAACAAACCCAACTTGTAATTGACTGGATGCGTGTCGGTTTTATTCATGGAGTTATGAATACTGATAATATGTCTATATCTGCTGAAACAATAGATTATGGTCCGTGTGCGTTTATGGATGCTTATGATCCTAAAACAGTTTTTAGTTCAATAGATCAATTAGGTAGATACGCCTATGATAATCAACCAAAAATTACCAAATGGAATTTAACAAGGTTTGCTGAATGTCTCATTCCTCTTATTAGTAAAAATGAAGATGAAGCGATTAAATTAGCCACAGAAGCTTTAGATAAATTCGAACAAAATTATGAAACAAAATGGTTAAATATGATGAGAGATAAACTTGGATTATATGGTGAAGATAAAGAAGATAAAAATTTAATTATGGAATTATTAAATTGGATGCAGAAAAATAAAGTAGACTATACAAATACCTTTATTTTTTTGATGAATAAGACAATTAAAAATTCTGAAGTTTATGATAATGCAAACTTTGATTTGTGGAAAATTAAATGGGTAAAAAGATTAGCAATGTTTGCTAATACCCATGATAAATCTATGGAGTTAATGAATTCTTCTAACCCAATGGTAATACCTCGTAACCATAAAGTTGAAGAAGCTTTAACATTAGCAGGTAATGGTGATTTAACATTGTTTAATAGGTTAATAAAGATATTAAAAAATCCTTATATAGTTAATAGCAATGATTTAGAATTTATGTCACCTGCTCCACATAATGATAAAAAATATCAAACTTTTTGTGGTACATAGTTTAATAAAATGAAAACTAAATATAAAATACAAATAGCAAAAATTATTTATTTTTTTTTAAAATTTTTTTACGAAAAGAATCAAATTCATATAAAAAGTAAAATAAAATGGTGTCTTGATCTAAATGAAGGTATTGATTTATCAATTTTTCTATTTGGCACATCAGAAAAAAAAATTGATAATTTAAAAAAATTATTTAAGTCAAATAAAAAACTAACAATAATTGATATTGGTGCCAATGTAGGTTCTATTTCATTGCCTCTTGCTAAGATTTTTAATAAAAGTAAAATTTTTGCTATAGAACCAACTAACTATGCATTTAAAAAATTAACTAAAAATTTAAATCTAAATAAAAATTTAAAAAAAAATATCTCATTAAATCAATTATTTATATCAAAAATAAATAAACCAAAAAAAGTTTGGTCTAGTTGGAACTTTGATAGTGATAATAATAAGCACAAACAACACCTTGGAACACTGCATTCTATTAAAAAAAAATCATACATATCTCTAAATAATTTTATAAAATTAAAAAAAATTAAAAAAGTTGATTTTATAAAATTAGATGTTGATGGACATGAGCTTGATGTTTTAAAAAGTGGTGATAAATTTTTAAAAAATAATAAACCTATTATCTTTATCGAAATTGCACCATACTTATATCCAGAATTTGGTTACAAGTGTTCAAAATTGATTACTTATATCAAGAAGTTAAAATATTCTTTTTATACTGAGGATTTAAAAAAAATTATAGATATTGATAGTTATGTAAAAAAGATAACAAATGGTGGAAGTGAAAATTTTTACTTAATGAAGAGTTATAAGACGTAGGGTTCTGGTCTAGCTTCTTTACTAAATATTCTTTCAACATTAAAAGCACTTATATCTATAGTTTGATAAGAACCTGTTGTTATAAGTTCTGTCAAAGCTCTGCCAATGCCAGGTGCTTGTTGTAATCCTCTTCCTGTGAAACCCGAAGCCATAAATACATTTTCATATTTGGGATGCTTCCCAACAATAGCATTACTGTCTAGTTGGTTATGATCATAAAATCCTGCCCAAGCACCAGTTAATTTAAGCTCTTCAAACATTGGAATTCTTTTTGCTAAAGCTGGCCATACCAACTCCTCAAAGTCATCCCAAGCAGGTTCAAGATTTGTTGAATCAAAAGTAGATTTTGGAGAACCAGCTAAATATTCTTTGCCCTCTGGCCTCCAATAAACACCAGTTGTTAAATCAGCAGATAAAGGCATTTCAGATATATACGTTGGGCACTTAACTCTGAAAACAGTGTGTTTTTGTGGAATAACAGGAATATCATTTAATATTTTTTTAGTCCAACAACCTGCAGCAGAAATAATTATCTTAGCATTAATTTCTGATATTTCTTTTACTTCTCCCTTAATAAATTCAGCCCCAAGTTCTGTGGCCTTGCTTTTTAAAGCACCGTGAAACATAAAAGGATCAATCCAACCCTCACTTTTATCATCTGTATAAGTGGCAGTTTCTATACCTTCATCGTTAATGTAAGAAAAAACCTTGGATAATTCTGAACCTTTTATATTTTTTGTTCCAGCACCACACTCTTTATGGTTTTCTAACGCTCTATACTGTTCCTCTGCATGCTCAGGTCCAAACATTAATAAGTAACCATTTGGTACCATACTTGCTGTAGGATTAGGATTTTTTTTAGTTTTGAGTAATTCTGGTATTTGAAAAATAAAATCTCTTGCAAATTTACCTAACAAAATATTTTCTTTTTGAAAAAATTGTCTCCTAAAGCCACCTAAGGATAAAGGGAATGAGGCTTCTTTGTACGATGGATCTTTTTCTATAACTTTAACTTTTCGACCTTCTTTAGATAAAAAATAAGCTGTTGCAACTCCAATGATACCACCGCCAATTATTACAACAT
>Ga0307986_10000815_pt1 | contig 23032 bp, 23 predicted proteins | sample EllFjometageno82_FD_203170 | JGI IMG/M metagenome (GOLD analysis project Ga0307986, IMG submission 203170) | Marine microbial communities from Ellis Fjord, Antarctic Ocean - #82 | ecosystem: Environmental > Aquatic > Marine > Unclassified | place: Southern Ocean | collected 2014-10-09
AAGTAAATTTCTACATCCAAAGCTATAAAGTTTCTTAAAAATTAATTTAATATCAAAATTTCCATTTTTTAATAAATTAGATTTTTCTAATTGAATGCCTTTTTTTTTAAATATTCTAATTTTTTCCTTATTAGCATTTTTGTAAAAGATAATGGTATTGTCTTTATTTGCTGTTTTAAAAAAATAAGTGTTAACATTCGTTTCTAAATTATTATCTAGGATTATTCTTTTTGGAGAAAATTCACTCAGCCCATAAAGTCTACAATTTAGCTTGGGATTATCTTTGTTTATAGTTTTATAAGAAATCATTATTGAGTCATTTTTATATCTTAAAAAATGTGTAAATTTATCAGAATATATGTCTGTAATTTTTTTAGTTCCTTTACTATAAATTAGATTATTTTTTGAAACTGCTATTTTACCTGTGACATAAGGAAGATTATTTTTTCTATTAAAAAAATATGGCTTATAGAAATTAAATATCTTTTTATTAAGTAAGCCTTTTTTAACAATAACATCTCTTAACTTTAAAATTTTAAAACTTTTTCCTTTAACTTTTTTGTCTATATCGTCTACAGAATAGAAAACTTCTCTTATTTTGCTTTTAATAATTTCATTAGTGCATGGAGGAGAAAGGCCGTAATGACTACATGGCTCTAGTGTTACATACATTTTTGATCCTTCTAGATTTTCACTTGAATTCTTAATTGCGTTATTTTCAGCGTGAGGTCTTCCATTATAACCAGTTTGTCCAATTGATATTATTTCATCATTCTTAACAACTACACACCCAACTGATGGATTTTGACCTGTAAGGCCATGTCGTGCCTTAGCCAAATTTAAAGCAAGACACATATATTTATTGTCTTTTTTAGAAAATTTATCTTTTCTTGTAGACATCTAATTTGTCCACGAATTGTACGAAGTCTTTTTCTTCTCTGAAGTTTCTATAAACAGAGGCGAACCTAACATAAGCAACAGGGTCGAGCTCCTTAAGTCCCTCCATCACCATGGTACCTATTGTATTCGTGGAAATTTCACTTTGTCCAAGCTCTTCTAGAGCTCTTGAAATTTTACTAATAAACTTTTCTGCTGTTTCAGTATCAATTGGTCTTTTCTTAAGTGCTATATAAATAGATTTAGAAAGTTTATCTCTATCAAATGATGATTTTCTTCCATTCTTTTTAATAACCATTATTTCTCTAAACTGAACTCTTTCAAATGTAGTAAATCTAGCTCCACAAACACATAGTCTTCTTCTTCTTATCGCTGTTCCATCTTCTGTGGGTCTAGAGTCAACAACTGAAGTTTCACCTTTTTTACAAATTGAACAAATCATTATTTTAAATTTTTATATATTGGAAAAGAAGAGGTAAGTTCTATGACCTCGTTTCTAACTTCTTCTTCAACTTTACTGTTATCACTTAGGTTTTCAGACAAACCTTTAACAACTTTAGTTATTAGTTCGCCCACTTTTTCAAATTCTTTTAATCCGAACCCTCTTGTTGTAGCTGCTTGAGTTCCCAATCTTATTCCAGAAGTAATCATTGGTTTTTCTGAATCAAAAGGAATACCATTTTTATTACAGGTTATATTAGCTTTAGAAAGACTTTCGGCGGCGGCATTACCCTTCACATTGAAAGGTCGCAGATCAACAAGCATTAAATGTGTGTCTGTGCCGTCAGAGTAAATTTTAAATCCATTATTTTTTAGAGTCTCTGATAAAATTTTAGCATTTGCTAAAACAGACTTTATATAAATTGGAAAATCAGGTCTTAACGCTTCTAGAAAACCAGCAGCTTTAGCAGCAATTATATGCATAAGCGGCCCACCTTGATAACCTGGAAACACTGCAGTGTTAAATTTTTTTGCAAGATCCTCATGGTTTGTTAAAATAATTCCACCTCTGGCACTTCTGAAAACTTTATGTGTGGTTGAAGTTACAACATGCGCATACTCACAAGGATTAGGGTATCCTTTTCCAGCAACTAAGCCCGAAAAATGAGCCATATCAACCATCAGATATGCTCCAACTTTATCGGCTATCTCTCTAAATCTCTTAAAATCAATTATTCTAGAGTAAGCACTACCACCAGCAATTATTACTTTTGGTTTGTGCTCTAAAGCAAGTTTTTCAACATTGTCATAATCAATAAGTTCAGATTTTTTATCAACATCGTATCCTATTGCATTAAACCACTTACCAGACATTGAAATTTTTAACCCATGCGTAATGTGACCACCAGAGTTTAAACTCATACCTAAAAATGTATCACCTGGATTTAATAAAGCTAAGAATACAGCGCCATTAGCTTGAGCACCTGAGTGAGGCTGAACATTTGCAAATTTACAATCAAATAATTTTTTCAGTCTTTCAATCGCTAAATTTTCAGCTACATCAACATGTTCACATCCATTATAATACCTTTTTCCAGAATAACCCTCTGCGTATTTGTTTGTTAAAACAGAACCTTGGGCTTCTAGAACAGCTTGTGAAACAATATTTTCAGAAGCAATTAATTCAATATGTTGCTGTTGTCTTTTTAATTCATCACTGATCGCTTTATGAATTTCTGGATCAGCTACCTTTAAACTATCTTCAAAAAAGCTTTTATATTGATCGTTTAAATAATTTTTTTCACTAGACATAATTAAATCTTTTTAATTCTTTTTGCGTGTCTCCCACCCTCAAATTTTGTATTAAAAAAAACAGCAACACAACTTAAGGCATTTTTTTCTGTAAGCAGCCTTGAACCTAATGTAATGATATTTGCATCATTATGCAATCTTGATAATTTTGTAGATTTTAAATTAAAGCATTGAGCAGCACGTATATTTTTATGTTTATTTGCTACAATATTCATACCCATGCCAGACCCACAAATTAGTATGCCAGCATGATTATTATTAGTTTTAACTTTTTTAGCTACTTTGTGAGCATAATCTGGATAATCAACTTTATCACTATTGAAAGGACCTAAATCTGTATATTTAATTTTTTTTTTATCTAGGTAAAGTTTAATATTTTCTTTTAATTTATAACCAGCATGATCAGATGATAAAAAAATTTTTTTCAAACTAGTTAAACTTATAATCTAAAACACATGCAACCAGGTGAATTCTATTTTCTTCACCACCATTAAAGGCATTATGGTATTTTGTATTATTGGTAATCCAAACAGATCCATCTGCTGGCATATGCTTTGCTACATGATCTACTACCATGATAGCACCAGGGTTAGTGATTATTGGTATATGTAATCTTGGTTCTGGATCTCTGTGCCAACTCAATGTAGATCTTGGTTCTTTTAGCAAAATTCTAACTCTACCCAATTTATATTTTGAAGAAAGAACATCAAAGACATATTTAAAATAAGTATTTTCATAATCTTTTATAAACTCGCAGTAAGCAGACTCGTCAACTGTGACATCTCTTGAAACTTCTTTGCCTGACTTGTCCGGCTTAGTCCAATAAACACCTCTAGCCTTACTTCCTTTTACTGAATCTGGATCACCAGGAATTTGTGTTAGAGAAATGGCTCCAAAGTGAGCTATACCACCACCATCATCAAATTTTTTAGTTTGAACAATCTGGTTATAAGCTTCCTGCAATTTATCAATCTCAAATTTGATATTTTGTTTTTGAAAATCACTAAAATCTAAAATTTTTTCTTCCTTTTTTAGATCTAAATTTACAATATTTTTATTATCAATACTCATGTAGATTGTTTTTTACCCTTTTTAATATATATTTGTATAATACATTTGTCGCATTTTAAAAATAAATTAAAACATGATTACAGGAAATTACCCAAATTTAAGACTCAGGAGAAGCAGAAGACATGATTGGTCTAGAAGGCTAATTCAAGAAAGCAGCCTTTCGTCAAGTGATTTTATATTACCTATATTTCTGCTAGATGGGAAAAATACCAAAAAATCAATTAAAACAATGCCTGATGTTTTTAGATATACCGTAGATAAACTTGGGATCATTATAGATAAGGCAATCAAAAATAAGATACCTATGGTTGCATTGTTTCCCTATACAAAAAAATCGTTGAAAAATGAAATTGGAACAGAGGCTTTAAATGAAAACAACCTCGTTTGTAAAGCAATTCAATATATAAAAAAAAGATACAAAAACGAGATAGGCATTATGTGCGATGTAGCATTAGACCCCTACACTTCACATGGACATGATGGATTGCTAAAATCAGGGTACATTTTAAATGATGAAACTATTGAGGTTTTAATAAATCAATCATTACTACAAGCTGAAATTGGTTGTGACGTACTGGCACCATCAGATATGATGGATGGTAGAATTGGTAAAATAAGAAAAGCCTTAGACAAGGAAGGTCACGAAATGGTTCAGATACTTTCTTATGCAGTTAAGTATGCCTCAAGTTTTTATGAACCTTTTAGAGATGCGGTAGGCTCAAAAGCTTTATTAAAAAATGATAAAAAAAGTTACCAAATGGATTTCAGAAACAGCAATGAAGCAATTAGAGAGGTTGCTTTAGATATCAAAGAGGGTGCTGACATGGTAATGGTCAAGCCAGGACTGCCTTATCTTGATATAATCAAAACTGTTAAAGATAATTTTAAGATTCCAGTTTTAGCGTATCAAGTATCTGGTGAGTATAGTCTTCTTAGTAATAGTATCAAAAGAGGCTTAATAAATAAAAACTCAGTTTTAGAAAGTTTAATTTCATTTAAAAGAGCTGGCGCAAGTGCAATAGTCAGTTATTACGCTGATAGAATAAATAATCTAATCGAATAAATCACTTTAGAAGATTAACAAAGTGAGTTCGAGAGCTAGGTAAGTTTAAATTATTTGGTTTTAGAATACTTTTTTCAAGATAATCACTAACAAGCTTTAATCCTTTAAGTAAAATCTTTAAATCTACATTTTTAAAATTTTTATCAATCAAAAAATTTGGAATATTTTTTTTTTCACTAGATGATTTCACAAAATAATTAATTTTATCGTCGACAACTTCTTTTTCAACCATATTTTTTAACTCAAGATCGTAACCTAGTAATTTGAGTAGTTCTAATTCCCAAAAAATGTATTCTTGAATCCAGCTATCAGAAGGTAATATCTTAAAAAATTTATCTATTAAAAAAAAAATATCTTTATTAGACTGTGCTTCTGCTGTGAGAAGTTTTATTAGATGCATTGCTGAAGCGATACATGACAATTTTTGGTTTTCATCAAAGTAAAATGGAGTTAAGGCTTTTAAAATTTCTATCTTAAAATATCCAATACGCGTAGGACTTTTAGTTTTATAATTTACATGTATTTTATTACCTATTTGTAAATAATTTTTAATTTTTTTTGATGTTCCACCAAATATTATTCCAGATATTTTTCCATGATTCTCACTGAAAACTTCTGCAATTATAGAATTTTCACTATAACGATTTTTCGAGATTAAATAGGCGCTGTCATCCCAATTCATTATTTTAAAATACTTTCAAGGCAGAGCGATGCAGCGTTCTGTTCTGCATCTTTTTTAGAAGCGCCCTCTGCAGTAAAAAATTTGGTGTCATTTAACTTAACAGCAACATTGAACAATGGTTTATGTCTAGGCCCTGTATTTGAAATTAATTTATAAATAGGCAAAACTTTAAAGACTTTTAGTGAATGCTCTTGAAGCCTAGTTTTAGAATCAATTGGTGTCACAACACTTGCTATTATATGCTCGCTCCATAAATTAAGGATAAATTTTTCAGTAAAATTCATTCCTTTATCGAGATAGATCGCACCGATTAACGCTTCTAAACAGTCTGCTACAACCTTATCTTCTATTATAATTTTTTTGTTTTTTGGATTAAAAACTAAAATATATTTCTCTAATTCTATTTTTTTTGCAATTTCTAAACATTTTCTTTTATTAACTAATGATGCAAATTTTTTATCCAGTATTCCTTCTCTCTCATCTGGGTAAATTTCCAATAATTTTTTTGCAATAATCAAACCTAAAACTCTATCTCCTAAAAATTCAATTTTTTCATTATTATTTTTTGAGTCAAAACTTTTATGTGTTAGGCTTTTTATTAAAATTTTTTTATCTGTAAACTTCAATTTTAATTTTTTTTCAAGATTAGATGAGCTTATTTTCATTAAATAATTCTCTTAAAAAACCTATCGAATCTAATTGTTTTATGCCATTTCCAAAAAGAAAAAATACTAGCGATTCTAAAATCTGAGGAAAAAAAGATAAATTGAGCTTTTCCGACAAGATTTACTTCGGGAACGTATCCAAGACTCGTTAGAAATCTACTGTCAGCTGAGCAGTCTCTGTTGTCTCCCAAAAAAAAATAATGCTTTTCTGGAACCACAAATATATCTGAATTTTGAAAACTATTATTTTTATAATAAACAGTTTTGTGAGTTTTACCATTCGGTAGTATTTCCTGAAAAGTATTAACCATTACCTGATTTCCACAATAAATAACATCTGACTTTGAAATTATAGACTTTGGTATTTCGCTATTATTAATATAAATTTCACCATTAATAAATTGAATACTGTCACCTGGTAACCCTATCAATCTTTTAATAAAATCTGTCCTATTGTCCTTGGTAGTTTTAAAAACTACGACATCTCCCATTTTTGGTTTACTTGAAAATAATCTTCCAGCAAGAATTGGTGGACTAAATGGGAAAGAATGCTTGCTATACCCATACGAGAACTTAGTAACAAATAGTCTATCACCAATTAATAGATTGGGCTCCATAGATGAAGATGGAATATAGAACGGCTGAATAAAAATGGATCTAATTATGACAGCTATAATTAAGGCATAAAAAAATGTTTTAAAATTTTCAATTATAAATTTTTTATTAATCATTTTTTTTTTGTAAAATTACGTAAGCAATAGAATATTTTTTTTCATCTGAAATTGATAGAAAGAAATTAAAAGAAGATGTTTTAAAATTTTTTTTCACAATATTTTTTATTTTATTAGTAATTTTGAATGACGGTTTACCAAACTTATCGTTAATTATTGATATATCTTTAAAATTAAGATCATTTCTAAAGCCTGTACCAATTGATTTCGCAAACGCTTCTTTTGCAGCAAACCTTTTTGAATAAAAAGATCTTTTATCTTTTATTTTTTTAGCACATAGAATTTCTGAATTTGAAAAAATTCTTTTAATAAATAAACTATTTTTTAAAGATTTATTAATTCGTAAATTTTCAACTATATCCACACCTATACCTAATATTTTCATCTCTATTTATTTAATATTTTTTTAAATTTTTTGATAGTATTTTTTAAACCACTGACTAGAGATTCACCTATAATGAAATGACCAATGTTAAATTCATCGATATCTTTAAGCTTGGACAGTATTGTAGTAGTCTTATAGTCTAGACCATGACCCGCATGAACCTCAAGTCCATATTTTTTTGCCAATTCACAGCATTTTTTAATTTTCTTATATTCATAATTATAATCTTTATTATTTTTAACTAAATTTGAAATTTTCCCAGTATGTAGTTCCACACAATCTACATTTAATTCTTTGGCAGTTTTAATATCTTTTAAATTGGGATCAATAAATAGACTGGTTCTAATTTTTTTTTTTTTAAATTTTAAAATAATTTTACCAATTTTTTTTTTGTTTTTTAACAAATTCAAACCACCTTCAGTAGTAATTTCCTTTCTTTTTTCTGGTACTATACAAATATAATTAGGTTTATTTTTCAAAGCTATATTAAGTATTTCATCATTTAATGAAATTTCTAAATTGGTTGTAATTTTTTTGTTTTGACAGATTTTAATAACATCCAAATCTTTTATATGTCTTCGGTCTTCCCTTAAATGTATCGTTATAGAGTGAGCACCACATTCCATTACATGTTTCGCAATATAAAAAGGGTCAGGATGAAAGGAGGCTCTTGCATTTCTTACCGTTGCTACGTGATCAATATTCACACCTAGTCTTTTCATTTAATAAATCTACTTCCTGGTATTGTGATAACTATATCTTTTAAGTTCTTTGGTAGGTTATTTTTCTTAAATGTTGGTACTTCAATTTTCATATGCGAAATAATATTTTTTTTTATCTTTAACGACTTTTTAGTTGATCTATCAATAATAGAAGCAAATCCTAAAAGTTTAGCTCCTGATTTTGTAATTAATTTTACACACTCTAAGCTTGATTTTCCTGTGGTTATAACGTCTTCTATAATAATAACTTTTGAACCTTTTTTAATATGAAATCCTCTTCTTAATGTAAATTTACCATTTACTCTTTCACAAAATATTGTTTCTTTTTTTAATAATCTTCCAATTTCATACCCGATTACAACACCTCCCATTGCGGGTGCTAAAATTAAATCTATAGATTTAAAATTTTTTTTAATTTTTTTTGAAAGTGATATGCATATTTGATTTGCTATATGTGGAAAACTTAGCAATTTTGCACATTGAATATATTTTGATGAATGCAGCCCTGAAGAAAGAACAAAATGCCCCTCCAATAGTGCGTTAGTTTTTTTTAAAATACTTAAAGATTTTTTGTGTGAAAGCATTACGTTCTTTTAACCAGTTATCTTCATGTCTAATAATTTTAAATTTTATCTCTTTTTGTTTTAACTCACTAATAAAATTTGTAAAGTTTTTCAAATCACGTATAATTAGATTAAATCTAAAATTAATATATTCTTTAGATTTTTCCTTCATTTCTACGCTAGATATATTTAAACTGTGCTGACCAAGTAAGGTTGTGACTTCTCCAAGTTTTCCTGGTTTGTCGGGTAAAGACATCCATAGGGTGGTATTATATTTTTTAATTTTTTGGGCTTTTTCTTCACCTTTTTTATACCAGTATTTTCTAATTGCCGATCTTGCTTTTCCAGTTTTTGTAATAGGTATCCAGTGTAAAGAAGGAGATCTATTTTTTGAAGTAATAATATCTACAACATCTCCATTATGAAGTAGACTTTGTAACTCACTGTCATTGCCATTAATTTTACACGCTACAGTGCTATTGCCAATTTTTGTATGTACCGCATATGCAAAATCTATTGGTGTTGCGTCCTTCGGAAGTTTAATTACCGATCCTTTTGGTGTAAAACAAAAAACGTTTTCCTGAAACATTTGAAGCTTTGTATATTCAAAAAAGTGTTCCGGACTTTCATTTTTGTCAATAATTTCAACTAAGTCAGCTAGCCAATCATATTCCTTCCAAGTTAATGAGTTAAACTTTTCAGAGGATTTATATTTCCAGTGTGACGCTATTCCCCGCTCAGCAAATTCTTGCATTTGCATTGTCCTAATTTGAATTTCTATAGGCCTTCTGTTTGGTCCAATCACAGCAGTATGTAATGATTGATAATTATTAATTTTTGGTGAAGAGATATAATCCTTAAATTTTCCTGGAATACAATTCCATTTTTTGTGAAATATTCCAAGAGCTTTATAACAATCCTCAACGCTATTAAGAATTACTCTAAAGCCAATGATGTCTGTAATTTGCTCAAGTGAGGTTCTTTTTTTTTGAACCTTTCTCCAAATTGAAAATGGGGTTTTTTCTCTTCCAATTATTTCGGCATTAATTTTGTATTCATTTAATAATTCACTAAATTGTAATGAGATTGAATTGAAACTATTAACCTTGTCATCTTTAACCTCATCTAGTCTTTTTTTTATTAGTTCTCTCGCATTGTTATTTAATACTTTAAAAGATAAATCTTCAAGCTCATCTCTAATATGATGCATGCCCATTCTATCAGCCAGTGGTGCATAAATTTCCATGGTTTCTTTAGCTATACGTTCCCTTTTTTCAACTTTACCAATAGCATCAATTGTTCTCATGTTATGGAGACGGTCAGCAAGCTTAACCAATAAGACTCTTATATCTTTTGAGGTTGCTAAAATTAATTTCCTAAAATTTTCTGCTTTTGAATTTATGATAGCTTTATTTTCCAAAACTGAAATTTTTGTAACTCCATCTACTAAATCAGCAACTTCTTGACCAAACTCATTTTTAATAGTTTCATAAGTAGCATGAGTATCTTCTATTGTGTCATGTAATAAACCAGTGGCTATGGTTGCACTATCTAATTTAAGCTCTGTTAAAATACTGGCTACAGCTATCGGGTGGTTTGAATAAGGATCGCCTGAATCTCTTTTTTGATTTTTATGTGCCTTTACAGCAAAATCAAATGCCTTACTTAATTTTTCTGGGTTTAAAAATTTATTATAAGATTTTACCTTATTAATTAATTCTTCAGAATTGAACATTCTTAATCATATCATTAATTTATATTTGTTTAATAGACCTTAAGTCTTTAATTGGTAAAGAGTTTACCAAATTAACAATATTCTTCTTAGATTTTGGGTGTTTCCAGGTTCTATTGATCTGAAAAAGAGGCAAAAGAACAAAGTTTCTTTTGCTCATTCTAGGGTGCGGTAAAATTAGACTATCTCCCTCTTTACCTACTATCATATGCTCATAGTCAATAATATCGATATCACATGACCTTGGGGCATTTTTTTTGGATTTTTTTCTCCCTAATTTTTTTTCAATTAAATGACATTTCTTTAATAATTGCAGTGGAGCAAGACTAGTTTTAACTTCAATTACAATATTAATAAACTTTGGGTTTAGTTTATCTGGCCAGGATATTGATTCAAAATTACTTGAACTTTTTATAATCTTTATATTGTTATATTGTAGTTCAAATTTTGCTCTTTCTATATTTTCTATTTTATTTCCCAAGTTAGAACCTAGGGCTAAATAGATCACCTTAGCTTGATTTTCTAATAAATCTTGCTTTATCACGATTCCAATCTCTATTTTTTTTTGTTGCTCTTTTATCAAATTCTTTTTTCCCTTTGGCGACAGCAATCTCTATTTTAGCTTTACCTTTTTTAAAATACATTTTTGTTGGGACTAGTGTGAATCCGTCTCTTTGCATTTTTCCAATTAACTTATTAATTTCTTTCTTATTTAATAAAAGTTTTCTTTCATCCATTGGTTCGTGACTAGAATAACTTGCCTGCTTATAAGCTGCTATATGAGAATTGATTAAAACAATTTCACCGTTTTTTTCTACAGCATATGAATCGGCAATATTAACCTTGCCTTCCCTTATGGATTTTATTTCAGAACCTTTGAGGACCATGCCTGCTTCTATAAGGTCTTCAAAAGAATAATTGAAACTTGCCTTTCTATTTAAACAGATAATTTTTAAACCAGAGTTGGTTTTTTTGGTCATTAAATTAAATTTGCTGATGCTAAAGCTTTTTTTATAGATGCCTTTGTGGTTTCCGTAACCTTTATAAGGGGCAATCTTACATCATCATCACATAGTCCCAATAATTTTGCAGCAAATTTAACGGGGCTTGGATTGCTTTCTAAAAACATGGAATTGTGAATTGGCTGAAGTACCTTATCTAATCTAGCTGCTTCATCTCTGCCTGTATCAGTATCTGTTTTTGATGATTTTTGAAAGTCTGAACAAAGTTTTGGTGCGATATTTGCCGTAACACTAATAGAGCCAATCCCACCTCTTTTATTAAAATCTAATGCGTTATCGTCATTCCCTGTTAACTGAATAAAATCATTACCCATTTTATTTTTTTGTTGGTCAACTCTATCTAGATCACCTGTTGCATCTTTAACGCCAACAATATTTTTTAATTCAAATAATCTTGCCATTGTATCAATAGACATATCAATCACTGATCTTCCAGGTATATTATAAATCAAAATTGGTATCTCACATTTGTCGTTAATTGCTTTGTAGTGTTGATATAGACCTTCTTGACTTGGTTTATTGTAATAGGGGGTCACTATCAGAGCGGCATCTGCACCTACTTTTTCAGCGTGCGTGGTTAGAGAAATTGCTTCTTTTGTTGAATTAGATCCTGTACCAGCAATTACTATACTTTTCCCTTTGCTTTCTCTAATACACAATTCAATAACTTTTTGGTGCTCTTCATGACTTAACGTAGGAGATTCGCCAGTTGTACCAGCAGGAACTAAGCCATTAGTTCCATTATTTATTTGAAAATGAATAAGCTTAATATAAGCATCTTCATCCAGCACCCCATTTTTAAATGGTGTTATTAAAGCAACGTTTGATCCTTTGAACATAAATACTTATAACATAGTTTAACGATTCATTTAGTAAATTTATGCTTAGAAATATATTTTTTTTATTAAAAACACTATTAGTAATTTTACTATTTATAACCAATTCATACACTGAGGAATTATCTATAATTCCACTGAAAAAACCATTTTTGGATAAAATAACCAAAGAAAAAAAAATAGCCCAGGGTGTTTTAAGACCAAAATCTAAGCCAATTAAAAAAATAGAAAATGAGCAAATATCTAATGATATTGTTAAACCAGAATCTAAACCTAGTAAAAAAAATGAAGATATAAAGACAGAGATAGTTGAAAAAGTAATTAAAGAGATTGAAGTAATACCCAATGAAGTGATTATAAAAGAAAAAACTATAATTAGTTTTTTAATTCCTAAGAATAAGCCCATAGTGGTTAAAAAGTCTCCAGCTATAAAAAAAAAAAAGTCAAAGCATTATAGTCAAAGAGATTTTGACATAGCTAACAAATCTATTCGGGCTATAGAAAAAAGACAATGGACTTCGGCTTTAACTTTATCAAAAAAGGCTAATGACAAATCTATATATAATTTTATTCAATGGAGACATTTACTAACAACTGGAAACCAGGCAAGTTTTTATGATTATTTAGCATTTATTAAACGTAATGAAAATTACCCTAGAATTAATAGAATTCGTTACTTAGCTGAGCATAAACTATCTACAGATAAAATTTCACCAAAAAAAATAATTGATTGGTTTGATTCAAGTGAGCCTTTGAGTGGTTATGGAAAATTAATATTGGGAGAAAGCTTCATACAAACTGGTGAAGTGGAAAAAGGAACATCATTGATTAAAGATGGCTGGATAACAGCAGATCTAAATAGATCTAATATGAAATTTTTTAGAAAAAAATATAAAAAATATTTAGATTCAAGCGATTATATTAAACGAGCAGATTATTTAGCTTGGGAAGGTAAATCTTGGGATTTAAAAAGAATGTTAAGATATTTACCTAAAGACTATGAGCTACTTTATAATGCTAGACAAATTTTAATGAGTAAATCTTATGGTGTTGATAAAGCTATTAAGAATATTCCAGCAAAACTTAAAAATGATGCTGGACTAAATTACGAACGCCTTAAATGGAGAAGAAAACGGGGTAGAGTTGATGATTCCTTGGAAATTATACTTAAAGTTAGAAATAATAAAGATTATTTAGTTAGACCAGATAAATGGTGGATTGAAAGAGCTATTATGGCTAGAGCTCTTATTTATAAAAAAAAATACGAATTAGCCTATAAAATTTCAAGTAAACATTCTCTTGATGAAGGACCAGAATTTGTTGAAGCTGAATGGATGAGTGGTTGGATTGCATTGAGCTTTTTAGATGATCCAATATTGGCAATAGACCATTTTAATAATTTTTATCAAAATGTTGGTTATCCTATTAGTCTAGCCAGAGGTGCTTACTGGCTTGGAAGGTCTTATGAAAAAATCGGCGACCAAAAACAATCAAAACAATGGTATTATGAAGCGTCTCAATACTTAACAACATATTACGGTCAGTTGGCACATTTAAAAATTAAACCTAACGAAAATTTTGAACTAAAAGAACAACAAAAAATTGATGCTGATTACAGAAAATTTTTTTATAAAAACGAATTGGTTAAAGTTATTTATCTTTTAGATGAATTAAATAAAACCAAATATACGAAAAATATTTTAAAACATCTTGCTAATGATAATGTTGAAAAGGGTAGCGAAATATTGGCTGCAGAACTTTCAACTAATATTTCAAGGTATGATTTTGCAATACAAATTTCAAAATTGGCCTCATATAAAAAAAGATTTCATAATGAGTTTAATTACCCGATAATAAGCACTCCTAAATATGTTAATGGTAGAAAGATACCTGAAACTGCATTTATTCTTTCAATTATTAGGCAAGAAAGTGAGTTTGATATGAGTGCAAATAGTCACGCAGGTGCGCAAGGTTTAATGCAATTGATGCCTTACACAGCGAAATTGGTTTCAAAACAAGCTAGACTACCTTATTCAAAATCAAGGTTAACCACAGACCCAGAGTATAATATTAACCTAGGATCTCATTATATAGCTGGCTTAATCTTGCAGTATGATGGTGCCTACCCTTTTGCCACAGCCGCTTATAATGCGGGACCCAAAAGAGTTAAATATTGGAAAAAGATAAATAAAAATCCACAAAAAAAACAGGTAGATTTTGTAGATTGGGTTGAGTTAATTAAATTCAAAGAAACACGAAACTATGTTCAGCGAGTTATGGAAAACTACAATGTTTATAGATATATTTTAGAGCAAAAGCCCATTAAAATGATAGACTTTTTTAAAGATCAGCCTTTATTTTAATGGCGGAAGAGGAGGGATTCGAACCCTCGGTACAAGTTTCCCCGCACGGTCATTTAGCAAACGACTGGTTTCAGCCTCTCACCCACTCTTCCACTCGTATAAGGATATAGTCGATTGTATTGAATTTTCAATATTTATAAAGTAATTGTTGATTATTATTATGAAAAACAGGTATTCAATATTTTCTTTAATTAAAAATGCTTTTTCTTACCATGAAAATTGGCAGAAAGCTTGGAAAGACCCTGCTCCAAAAAAAGAATACGATGCTGTAATAATTGGTGGTGGTGGCCATGGCCTAGCTACAGCTTACTATTTAGCAAAAAAACATAATATGAAAAATATTGCCGTTGTCGAAAAAGGTTGGATTGGTGGTGGTAACACAGGAAGAAATACAACAATAATTAGATCAAACTATTTATGGGATGCTAGTGCTGGATTATATGATCATGCTTTAAAGTTATGGGAAGGGTTATCTCAAGAAATTAATTATAATGTAATGTTTAGCCAAAGAGGTGTTATGAATTTAGCTCATAATCTTCAGGATGTAAGAGATTTAAAAAGACGAACGCACGCTAATAGACTGAATGGTATTGATGCGTTTTATTTAAGTACAGAAGAGGTTAAAAAATTCTGTCCAATTATCAATACATCTCCAGATATTCGTTACCCAGTTCTGGGTGGAACTTTGCAAAAAAGAGCTGGAACGGCTCGTCATGATGCTGTCGCATGGGGTTATGCTCGTGGTGCAGATGAAATGGGTGTTGATATAATCCAAAATTGCGAAGTTAAAGGTATTAAAAGAAAAGGTAATGAGATTGAAGGTTTAGAAACTAACAAGGGATTTATTAAAACTAAAAAAGTTGGTGTTGTTGCGGCTGGTCATTCAAGCGTGCTTGCAAATATGGCTGGCTTAAGATTGCCCTTAGAAAGTAAACCACTTCAAGCCTTAGTTTCAGAACCAGTTAAACCTATTATAGATACTGTTGTTATGTCTAATGCTGTTCATGCTTATGTTAGTCAGTCTGACAAAGGTGAGCTTGTAATAGGAGCTGGTACAGATGATTATGTTTCATACTCACAAAAGGGAAGTCATCAAATTGTTGAAGGAACTTTAAATGCAATTATAGAACTATATCCAATATTTAGCAGAATGAGAATGCTTAGACAATGGGGTGGTATTGTAGACATATGTCCAGATGCTAGTCCGATAATTAGTAAAACTACAATTAAAGGTTTGTATTTTAATTGTGGTTGGGGAACTGGTGGTTTTAAAGCTACACCTGGTTCAGGCGATTTATTTGCTCATACAATTGCAAATGATGAACCTCACAAACTTAATGCAGCTTTCAATTTAAATAGATTTGTTAGTGGCGACCTTGTGGATGAACATGGTGCAGCAGCAGTGGCACATTAAATGTTTATAATTAATTGTCCATTTTGTGGTGAAAGAGATCATAGCGAATTTAAAGCTGGTGGTGAAGCTCATATAGAAAGGCCTAAACAGCCTACTGAATTAAGTGATGATGAATGGGCACAATATTTATTTATGAGAAAAAATATCAAGGGTATTCAATTTGAAAGATGGAATCATGCACACGGATGTAGAAAATGGTTTAACATGGTTAGAGACACCTCTAATGATGAAATAAAATCAATTTATAAAATGGGTGAAAAGCCTCCTTTAAAATAATATGTCTAAAAATTTAAGAGTTAAAGCTAGTAAGTTTATTGATGAAACTTCAAGAGTTTCATTTAAGTTTAATGGAAAAACTTATTACGGATTTAAAGGCGATACATTGGCTTCTGCTTTAATAGCAAATGATGTTCATTTGGTAGGAAGAAGTTTTAAATATCATAGACCTAGAGGAATAATGACGGCAGGTTCTGAGGAACCAAATGCAATTGTACAAGTTAATGATAATACAGCTTATACAGAGCCCAATGTAAGGGCGACAGAAATAGAAATTTATGAAGGGTTAGAAGCATCTAGTCAAAACTGTTGGCCAAGTGTTAATTTCGATATTGGTGGAATAAACAATATTCTATCCCCTGTTCTACCAGCTGGCTTTTACTATAAAACTTTCATGTGGCCCGCTAGTTTTTGGGAAAAATATGAATACATAATAAGGCACTCTGCAGGGCTTGGTAAATCACCTGAGATAGCTGATCCAGATATATACGATCACAGACACATTCATTGTGATGTCCTAGTAATAGGTGCTGGAATAGCTGGAATTATGGCAGCTAAAACTGCAGCAAAAAATAATCTTAAAACTCTTTTGCTAGACGAGAAAGCAGAAATCGGTGGAACAACAATTTATCAAAATTCGGATAATTTTAAAATAGAAAATAAAATTTCTTCTAATTGGTTAAATAATGAAATTAATGAATTAAATAAATTAGTTAATTTAGTAGTAAAAACAAGAACAAGTGTCGCTGCATACCATGGTTATAACTATCTACTAGCTAGAGAAAGTCTTACAGACCATTTAAGTAAAGATGAAAAAGAAAATAAGATTAGACAAAGACTTTTAAAGATTAGAGCTAAGAAGGTTATAGTTGCAACTGGCTCTTTAGAGAGGCCTCTCATATTTGATAACAACGATAGACCAGGGATAATGCTTTCATCTGCAATTAAAAAGTATGCTGATTACTATGGTGTTATTTGTGGTAAAAAAAATGTTTTCTTTACAAATAATGACTCTGCTTATGAAAGTGCAATTTCACTATCTAAAAAAGGAATAAAGGTGCAAGCAATTATTGATATTAGAGAAAAGACTAACTCATCAATAATTAAGCACGCTGAAGACTTAGGTATCAGAATTTACTGGTCACACACAGTAGTTGATACACATGGGTACAAAAAATTAAAACAAATTTCTATAATGCAACTTTCCAGTGATGGTAAGTCAATTGTTGGATCCAAAACAAATATTGATTGTGACTGTCTTGGTATGGCAGGTGGTTGGACCCCAGCGGTTCATTTATTTACCCAATCAGGTGGAAAATTAAAATTTAGAGATAAAGATCAAGTATTTATTCCAAATACATACCCTTCTAAACAAATAAGCATTGGTTCTTGTAATGGTGATTTTGAAATTGATGAAATAGTTAGAAACACATCAGATAGTTTAAAAAAATTTCTTGAAATTGAAAAAACTGAATATGAACAATTGTCTGTAGTAACTTCAAAAGAAATTAATAAAAGAAATATTTGGTTATTACCATCAGACAAAGTTATTGGCAAAACTAAACCTTTTGTGGATTATCAAAATGATGCAACTGCTAATGATATTAAGCTAGCTCTTAGAGAAGGTTTTAGATCAATTGAACATGTAAAGAGATACACAACGACTGGCATGGGTACGGATCAAGGTAAACTTGGTAATATGCATGCACTAGGAATTATTGCTGATACAACTCATGTTAAAATGGGTGAGGTTGGAACAACAACATTCAGACCGCCATACACTCCTTTAACATTTGGAACAATTGTTGGAAGAAATGTTGGAGAGTTTTTTGACACTTTCAGAAGAACACCAATGAATGATTGGCATATTAATAATAATGCAGAATTTGAGAATGTTGGTCAGTGGAAAAGAGCTTGGTATTATCCAAAAAAAAATGAAAATATGTATGAGGCTGTACAAAGAGAAAGTGTGGCTGCTAGGGCTAGTGCTGGAATATTAGATGCTTCAACACTTGGTAAAATTGATATTCAAGGAAGTGATGCTTCAGAATTCCTTAACAGGGTTTATACAAATGCTTGGTCAAAACTTGGGATTGGCAAATGTAGGTATGGTTTAATGCTTAATGAAGACGGTATGGTTTATGATGATGGTGTTACAACAAGATTAAATGAAAATCATTACATTATGACTACTACTACAGGTGGCGCTGCAAATGTAATGGGGAAACTCGAAGATTATCTTCAAACTGAATGGCCTGAACTTGATGTATACCTGACCTCTGTTACTGATCACTATGCTACAGCAAGTATTTGTGGCCCAAATAGCAAAAAAATATTAAATAAATTAATCCCCGATCTAGATCTTTCTGATGAAAATTTTCCACATATGTCTTTTAAAGAAGCACAAATAGGAAAAATTAAATGTAGATTGATGCGTATTAGTTTTACAGGTGAACATAGTTATGAAATTAATGTTCAAGCAAACTATGGTAAATCATTATGGGAACAATGCATGATGGCAGGAAAAGAATTTAATATAACTCCTTATGGAACAGAAACTATGCACTTATTAAGAGCAGAAAAAGGTTTCATTATAGTTGGGCAAGATACAGATGGAACAATGACTCCGATTGATCTTCAAATGGATTGGATAGTGAGTAAAAAAAAATATGATTTTATCGGTAAAAGATCTTTGTATAGATCTGATACTATGCGTGAGGATCGGAAACAATTGGTTGGATTAATAACTGATAATCCAAAAGAAGTATTAGAAGAGGGAGCTCCCATAGTTTCAAAATTAAATCAAAATCCTGTTCAAATGTTGGGTCATGTAACATCAAGCTACTTTAGCCCTAATTTGAAAAAGTCTATTGCTCTTGCGGTAGTAAGGGGTGGAAAGACTATGATGGGAAAAAAACTGTTTATACCTATGGAAGATAGAAATATTAATGTAACTGTTACTGATCCAGTTTTTCTAGATAAGGAGAATAAAAAATTAAATGCTTAATTATTATTCATCAATAAAAGAAGAAAAATCTTATTCAGGCTTAACAGTTAAAGAAATTTCACCACTTATGAAATTAATTTTAAGAGGAAAGAGTAGAGAATTTTTAGCTACTATTGGAAAAAACGTTAACATGATTTTACCAATGGAAGCTAATACATCCTCTACGAGTGACAATTATACTTCTATGTGGTTATCGCCAGATGAATGGATGCTTGTTTCAAATAATACTGTTGATAAAGAAAATAACAAATATGAAATTCAAGAATTATTATTTAATAAAATATCAAAAACTAACTTAGGTGCAGTTACAGATGTTACTGATCAATTTGTAATGATTGAACTTACAGGTGAGAAAATATTTGAATTAATAAGTGCCGGTTGTCCTTTTAACTTTAATGAATTTAAAACTAAAAAAGGTGCAGTTGCACAAACATTACTTCTTCAAATCGATGTAATATTTTATCTTAAGGAAATTAATACCGTAAATTTATTTGTTAGAAGATCATTTTCTGAGCATTTGATGTCTTGGATTAACGACACTGCGTCAAGATTATAGCCTTAAATAAGTTAAATAATTGCTATAAAAGTATATGAAAAAAATACTTATATTGGTGCTGTTAGCACTTTTACCCTTCTCTCTAAACGCAGAATCTAAACTCGATCAGATTATATCTTCAGGTGAGTTAAAAGTGGGTACTACAGGTGATTGGGATCCAATGAGTATGAAAGATCCGGCTACTAATAAGTACGTTGGTTTTGATATTGATGTCATGCAAGAGTTAGCAAAAGATATGGGTGTAAAAGTTACTTTTGTACCTACTGAATGGAAAACTATTGTTGCTGGAATTACCGCAGGTAGATATGATATCTCTACAAGTGTTACTAAAACCCCAAAAAGAGCTGAGGTTGCTGGCTTCACCAACTCATATTATAAATATGGAACTGTACCATTAGTTCTTAAAAAAAATCTTAAAAAATATTCAACATGGGAATCTTTAAATAATAAAAAGGTTACGATTGCTACAACCCTTGGAACATCTCAAGAAGAAAAAGCTAAAGAATTTTTTCCTAAATCTAAACTAAGATCGATTGAGTCTCCAGCAAGAGATTTTCAAGAAGTTCTAGCTGGGAGAGCTGATGGAAATATTACAAGCTCAACAGAAGCTAATAAACTTGTTATTAAATATCCTCAATTGGCAATTATTCCTGATGGAGAAAAAAATCCTGCATTTTTAGCTATGATGGTTAATATAAATGATAAAGTCTGGAATGATTATGTTGATGAGTGGATTAAAAGCAAAAAAGCCGCTGGTTTCTTTAATAATTTATTAACTAAATATAATTTAAAAAGTCTATAAAAAATTAGAAATTATTTTTTAATTCATTATAACTTTAAAGGTGAGAAATTTACTTTTTTTACTTTTAGTGTTACCTCTGTCATCTTGTGGTGGGCAAGAATTAGGTTGGTTTATTCTCTCACCAAATAATGTTGAAGGATTAACTAATCTAAAATTTTTAGTAAGTGGTATGGGTGTAACAATTTATATCTCAGTTATTTCGATTATTATTTCAATGATATTAGGTTTCATAGTTGCAATACCTTCTTTGGCTAAAAATAAATTTTTAACATATATAAACATTGGATATGTTGAAATAGTACGAGCCATACCATTGCTAGTTCTAATTTTATGGATCTATTACGGCTTACCTATAATGACGGGATTAAGCTTTAGTCCATTTGTATCTGGAATTATAGCGTTAGCTATTAGCGAAAGTGCTTTTCAAGCTGAAATCTTTAGAGCAGGCATTAACTCAATTAAAAAGTCACAATGGGAAGCAGGAAGTTCATTAGGTTTAACTTTTTATAAAAGATTAAGATTGGTAATTCTTCCGCAAGCAATTAAAAATATTCTGCCAGCACTTGGCAATCAATTTGTTTATGTTTTAAAAATGTCTTCATTAGTATCAATTATAGGTATTGCCGACCTAACACGTAAAGCCAATGAATTAGTTGTTTCAACTTATAGACCTCTTGAGATTTATACTTTTTTAATTTTAGAGTATTTAATTTTGATATTAATTGTCTCTTTCTTTGTAAGAAAATTAGAAAAAAGACTTGAGAAAGATGGTAATAACTAATGAAGACACCAAATAACTCTAGCTATGATATTTCTTTTAGTGATGGTGTAGTCACATTTAAAAACATCAATACTACACTCGGTTTTGTTAGATATAACGAAGAAGCAGAAGTTGAGTATATTTTTGTTAATCCGATTTTCAGACGTAAAGGACTTGCTAAAAAGTTACTACAAATAGTTGAAGAAAAAACTAATGCTAAACCAAAACCCCAAGATCCAATAAGTCCTTTAGGTGAAAAACTCTTTAAAATAGAAAATAAACAATAGTTTAATTTTTATATTTTACACAAATCAAAACATCATCAAATATCATTTTATTATTATAGGTATCTTTTATTTCTTTAATCCCCTTTCTTATTTGATCTTTATTTAAATTAACAAGGCATGAGATATACTTTTGTTTTAACATTTTAATATATTTGTTCTTAGTTATTGAAACCCTGAATTTAAATTTATCAATCTTATAATTTTTCAATATCTTACAAGTTGATTTAATCATTTTAAAATCTCTTTCTAATCCTCTATTAAGTTTCTGTTTCATTAACTTAAAACATGGAATTTCATTATTTAGTGTATTTAAAGAAAATACAATTAATACACCATCTTTGTTTAAGTTGTTTTTACAAGTTTTTATTAATTTAGATCTTTTATCTTTATTAAAAAAATGAAGAGTTTGTTTAATCATTATTAAATCAAATTTAATTTGATTAGTTTTTAAAAATTTAAAGACATCTTCATTCCTAAAATCTATACCTTTATCGACATCTTTATGAACAACTGGATCTATCCCAATGGGTTTATTAATTAAATTAAGTTTTCTTGATAAGGCACCAAAAATTTTACCTCTACCGCAGCCAATATCTAATATTCGAGCTTTTTTGTTTAGTTTCTTTTTTTTTAACAAAAAATTATTAAATAAATTAATATAACTATTGGATGATAACCATGTTTTATTGTCCCAATTTTTTAATATTTTCACTATATTTATCTATAAAAAAAATTTCTAAAATAATTCACCTGATATGCTATGCTTGTACATCAGCCTCATATCGTCAACAGTTAGTTTTTTTGGATTGCCGCTAGTTGATGGGTCCTCCAGAGCCATTTTTGATAAACGATCAATATCAAAATCTTTTTTTTCTATAACATCTGATAATTTATGAGGCATATTTAAATCTTTTCTTAACTTTAAAATCCAATCAATAAAACCATCAAATGTTTGATCTTTTAATTCTAAATAATTACAAATCTTAATAATTTTTTCTTCAATAACATCTTTATTAAAGGTTAAAACATAAGGCATAAAAATTGCATTTGATAATCCATGATGAATATTATTAAGAGCATTAACCGGATGACTTAATGAGTGAATAGCACCAAGACCTTTTTGGAATGCTGTTGAGCCCATGCTAGCTGCTGCTAACATATTCATCCTAGCATCTAAATTAGCACCATCTTTAAAAGCTATTAAAAGCCATTTATTAATTAATCTCATGCCCTCCAGGGCAATACCATCCGCCATTGGGTGGAAGCCAGGTGCGCAAAATGCTTCAAGATTATGAGCTAACGCATCCATACCTGTAGCAGCTGTTATTTTAGCTGGCAAACCAACTGTTAATACTGGGTCTAAAATTACAATTGAAGATAAAAATTTAGGATGAAAAATAATATTTTTTACACCAGTTTTTTCATTAAGAATTACCGATGCTCTGC
>Ga0307986_10000816_pt1 | contig 23015 bp, 21 predicted proteins | sample EllFjometageno82_FD_203170 | JGI IMG/M metagenome (GOLD analysis project Ga0307986, IMG submission 203170) | Marine microbial communities from Ellis Fjord, Antarctic Ocean - #82 | ecosystem: Environmental > Aquatic > Marine > Unclassified | place: Southern Ocean | collected 2014-10-09
TGATTTAATTATTAACATTGATCTATCATTTTTAAGAGCCTCTTCTTCGATTTCTCCTCTTATTTTGAACGATCCACGACCCTTATTATATCCTTGTTTAATAATATCAGTTCCAATAATTACACCACCTGTTGGAAAATCTGGCCCAGGAACATGTTTCATCAGTTGAGCTACAGTAATATCTTTATTTACTATGTATGCATTTGTTGCATTTATTACTTCTCCTAAATTGTGTGGAGGAATACTAGTTGCCATACCGACAGCAATACCGCCTGCTCCATTAACTAAAAGATTTGGGTACTGTGAAGGTAAAACTACAGGTTCTCTCTCTGTTTCATCATAATTATTTCTATAAGCTACAGTATTTTTTTCTAAATCCTCGGTTAAAAATTGAGAAATTTTTCCCAATTTTGTTTCCGTATAACGCATAGCAGCGGGAGGATCTCCATCTATAGATCCAAAGTTTCCTTGTCCTTCTATCAAAGGAAGGCTCATAGAAAAATCTTGAACCAATCTTACAAGAGCATCATAAACAGACTGGTCGCCGTGTGGGTGATATTTACCAATTACATCTCCTACTATTCTTGCTGATTTTCGAAATGGTTTTGACCAGTCATAACCACCTTTATACATTGCAAATATAATTCTTCTGTGGACAGGTTTAAGGCCATCTCTTACATCAGGTAAAGCTCTACTTACGATTACACTCATAGCGTAAGAAAGGTAAGATGAACTCATCTCATCAGAAACTAAAATAGGTTTGTAGGAATTGTTGTTTTGACTAACTGTGTTTTCCATAAGATCTAGAAAGGAATTTCGTCATCTAAATCATTGTTTGCAGATTGGATGTCGTCATTAGGTAAAGAACTTTTATTTTCTGTTACTAAATTCGAACTGTCGTTTTTACTTTTTCCGTCTAACATTGTTAAGCTTGAATTATAACCTTGTAGAACTACTTCAGTAGAATATTTATCTTGGCCAGATGACTCGTCTTTCCATTTTCTTGTGGTTAAAGCACCTTCTACGTAAATATTTGCACCTTTTTTTAAATATTGTTGAACTATATTAACTAGTCCCTCATTAAAAATTACTACTCTGTGCCACTCTGTTTTTTCTTTTTTTTCACCACTAGATTTGTCTTTCCAAGATTGACTAGTAGCAAGACTTAGTCTTGCGACACTTTTACCATTAACCATTTGCTTAATTTCAGGATCAGCCCCTAATCTTCCTATTAATAGTACTTTATTTAAACTTCCAGACATAATTCAAATTGTTAATATGTGATTTACTTTTTAATAACAATTAAATTTATATCATATAAACAACTTAATTATAAGATGAATGTTAATAAGGTTGAAAAAAATGCTAAAAAAAATCATTATAAAAGGTGCAAAAGAACACAATTTAAAAAATGTTTCTGTAGAAATTCCAAAAGATAAGCTTGTTGTAATTACAGGCCTTTCTGGATCGGGAAAATCTTCTTTAGCTTTTGACACTATTTATGCAGAAGGCCAAAGAAGATACGTAGAGAGTTTGTCAGCTTATGCGCGTCAATTTTTAGACAAGATGAAAAAACCGAAAGTTGACTTTATTGAAGGTTTAAGTCCCGCTATATCAATAGAACAAAAAAATACATCTAAAAACCCGCGTTCTACTGTAGCAACTGTTACTGAAATTTATGACTATATGAGGGTTTTGTATGCAAGAGTTGGTGTTCCCTACTCACCTTTCACAGGAAAACCAATTGTATCTCAATCCGTTAGTGAGATGGTTGACAAAGTAAAAGCTTTACCAAAAAGTAATACGATTTATCTGCTCGCACCTATAGTTCGAGGAAGAAAGGGAGAATATAAAAAAGACATCCTAAATTATAAAAAAAGAGGTTTTCAAAAAATAAAAGTAGATGGAAAATATTGTGAGATAAATGATTTTCCAGAATTAAATAAAAAAGTTAAACACGATATTTCAATTGTTGTGGACAGAATAGTTATAAATTCTAGCATTGGAAATCGTTTAGCGGATAGCGTGGAAACTGCTTTAAGTATTTCTAATGGCCTTTTAGTCGTTGAATATGAAGATGAGACATTGCCTAAAAAATTTAGAAAAGTTGAAACAATCACTTTCTCGTCAAAATTTTCATGCCCCGAAAGTGGCTTCACTTTAGAAGAAATAGAGCCAAGATTGTTTTCATTTAATAGTCCATATGGAGCTTGTGAAGAATGCGAAGGTATTGGTCATAATTTAAACGTTGACCCAAATTTAGTTGTACCAGATGTCAAAAAAAGTCTGCAAGATGGTGCTGTGGAACCTTGGGCTAAATCTACTTCGTTGTATTATGCACAAACTTTATCATCTATTGCAAAACACTATAAATTTTCAATGTCAGATTCTTGGAAAAAATTACCAAAAAAAATTCAAGACGTAATACTGTATGGATCGGATGAAGAAGAAATTAAATTTTCTTACGATGATAATTATCAATCTTACACAACTAAGAAAGCTTTTGAAGGGGTCGTAAACAACCTTGAAAGAAGATACTTGGAAACTGATAGTGAATGGAAAAGAGAAGAAATTGCTCAATATCAAAGTGAATCTAATTGTGAAAAATGTAAAGGACAAAGATTAAAAGAAGAATCTTTATGTGTGAAAATAAATGAACTTAATATTAGTGATGTAACAAAAAAATCTATTGACGATGCAAAAAAATGGTTTGATAATTTAAATTCTGTTTTAAATGAAAGAGATAAAAAAATAGCCACACATATATTAAAAGAAATAAACGAAAGACTTAATTTTCTTTTAAATGTTGGACTTAATTACTTAACTCTATCAAGAGAGTCCGGAACTTTGTCTGGTGGAGAAGCACAAAGAATACGTTTAGCTTCACAAATTGGTTCAGGACTAACTGGCGTTTTATATGTTCTTGATGAGCCTTCTATTGGTTTACATCAAAGAGATAATAAAAAATTAATAACTGCTTTAAAAAAACTTAGAGATCTTGGAAATACAGTTATTGTTGTAGAGCATGATACCGAAACAATGGAAAACGCAGATCACATTATAGATATAGGACCAGAAGCAGGAGTACATGGTGGTGAGATAGTGGCCGAAGGAAGCTATGATGACATTGTTAAAAATACAAAAAGTATAACTGGAAATTATTTATCTGGGAAAAAGTATATAGCTCTACCACGAAAAAGAAGGACAGCCAAAAATGGTAGATTTCTAGAAATTCTTGGTGCAACAGGTAATAACTTAAAAAAAGTTGATCTTAAAATTCCAATTGGTGCATTTACTTGTGTAACTGGAGTTTCAGGAAGTGGAAAATCAACCTTAGTACTTCATACGCTTTTTAATGCTTTAAATTTAATTTTAAATACAACAAAAGCAAAAAAAACACCTAAGGAGTTTAGAAATTACAAGGGTACAGAATTGATAGATAAAATTATTGATATTGATCAATCGCCGATAGGAAGAACACCAAGATCAAATCCAGCAACATATACTGGAGCATTTGGACCAATAAGAGATTGGTTTGCTTCTTTACCAGAAGCAAAAGCAAGAGGATATAAAATAGGAAGATTTTCTTTTAATGTTAAAGGTGGCAGGTGTGAAACATGTGAAGGTGACGGCGTTATTACTTATGAAATGCACTTTTTACCGGATGTATTTATACCTTGTGACACTTGTAAGGGTACAAGATACAATAGAGAAACATTGGAAATTAGATTTAAAGATAAGAATATTGCTGATGTTCTGGATATGACAGTCGAAGAAGGTTGTGATTTTTTTGAAAATATTCAAACAATTAGATCAAAATTAATAACATTAAAACATGTTGGTTTAGGTTATATAAAAATTGGCCAACAAGCTACAACCCTTTCCGGAGGTGAGGCTCAAAGAATAAAACTAGCTAAAGAATTATCAAAAAGATCTACAGGTAGGACTCTCTATATTTTAGACGAACCTACTACTGGACTTCATGCTCATGACATTAAAAAACTTTTAGAAATATTACAGGCTTTTGTAAATACAGGTAATACGGTTGTTGTAATTGAGCATAATTTAGATGTAATTAAAACAGCTGATTGGGTCGTTGATATGGGGCCTGAAGGCGGCATAGAAGGAGGCCAAATAATAGCAGAAGGAACTCCAGAAAAAGTCTCAGAAACAAAAGGAAGTTATACAGGTCAATTTTTAAAGGCTATTTTGTTCAAAGATACAATGAAAAAAACTGCATAGATAATTAATTTTATGCTATAAGATAATCATGGGAAATTTACTTCAATCGTTATCAAAAACTATCCACGTTTCAATTATCCTTACTATACTACTTTTCTTTAGCTTACATTTTTTTGGTGATGGATTCGCATTTGATAGAATATTCTATAGCTGGTTGTTCAGATACCTTCATGTTATTGCCGGCATTATGTGGATTGGATTACTTTGGTATTTAAACTTTGTACAAATTCCTTCTATGTCGAAAATTCCAGATGAACAAAAACCTGCTATATCAAAAGTAATAGCTCCAGCAGTTTTGTTTTGGTTTAGATGGGCTGCACTAACTACTATCGTAACAGGATTAATTGTAGCTACATTAAATGGTTACGTTCACCAAGCAATGACACTTGGAATTGGAAGCGGTTTTGGCAAAAATGCTGCGATTGGAATTGGGATGTGGCTTGGAATAATAATGGCTTACAATGTCTGGTTTGTTATATGGCCTAATCAAAAGAAAGCACTCGGCATGGTAGAATGTACGCCAGAAGAAAAAGCAAAATCAGCAAGAACTGCAATGTTGTTTTCAAGAACTAACACATTACTTTCACTACCTATGCTGCTTTCAATGGTAGCGGCACAAAATCTTTACTAAAAATTATAAATCGTCATCTTTTAATAATGTTTTTTGTGTAACCTTAAAGTAATTAAGGACAGGACTTGCCACATAAATTGAAGAATACGTACCTATTATAACACCTAATATCATCGCAAAAGAAAAACCTTTTAAAATTTCACCGCCTAAAATAAATATCGAAAATAAAGCTAAGAGTGTTGTTAGAGAAGTAATTATCGTTCTAGATAAAGTTTCGTTTACAGATATATCTGTGATCTCATTAGTTTTAAGCTTTGAATATTTTAATAAATTTTCTCTGATACGATCAAATATTACAACAGTGTCATTCATAGAATAGCCAACTATTGTCAAAACTGCTGCAACAATAGAAAGGTTTACCTCAAAAGAAAGTATAGAAAAAATGCCAAGAGTAATAATTACGTCATGTATAAGTGCAGCTATAGCACCAAGACTAAATTGCCATTCAAATCTAATCCATATATAAAACAACATAGCACTTAATGCTAGCGCTATAGCTGTAATACCTTGTTTTAGTAGTTCACTACTTACTTTGGGTCCAACAGTTTCTACTCTTCTAAAATTTACTGCTGAACTAATTTTTTTTGATATAGTATTTTTCAAGTTATTTATGAATTTTTTATTTTCATTTGCATTTTTTTCAAACTTGATCAAAAAATCTCCTTCTTCACCAAATTGTTTAACATTAACATCACCTAATTCAGGCATATTTAATGAAGCTCTTATATCTTGAATTTGAATGTTCTTGTTGTCAATTCGAATTTCTAATAAAGTACCACCTTTAAAGTCTACGCCATAATTTAATCCCTTAAAAAATAAAAATAGAATACTAACGATTACAGCTATCAATGAAAGAATGTTAGCAACATTAAAAAACATAGAGAAATTTATTTTACTATCCATTATAATTTAAAATACTTTCCTTCTTTGTCATTTAAAACGATGATTGATGTTAAGTGCCTAGCAATAAAATATGCAGAAAAGAGTGTTGTTATTATGCCTATACCGAGAGTGACTGCAAAACCTTTCACTGGTCCTGACCCAAAGATAAATAAAATAGCAGCAGCTATTAAAGTTGTAACATTTGCGTCTATAACAGTAATCTTAGCTTTGTTATACCCAGTATCAAATGCGTGTATAATTGATTTTTCTGTTTTTAGCTCTTCTCTAATTCTTTCATAAATTAAAACATTTGAATCAACTGCCATACCAACTGTTAGAATAATTCCTGCAATACCAGGTAAAGTTAATGTTGCTTCAAGTATGGTTAAGATTCCAATCATCATAATTAAATTAGCTATAAGTGAAATATTGGAAACTAAACCAAATATTTTATATTTAATAAACATAAATATGATCACTAGAATAAATCCAACCATAAGAGAAAATATACCTGCGTCTATCGAGTCCTTTCCAAGATCCGGACCAACTGTTCTTTCTTCGACAATATTAATTGGAGCTGGTAAAGCACCTGATCTCAGTAATAAAGCAAGATCTGTAGCTTCTTGAAATGTAAATCCTCCAGATATGGTTCCTGTTCCCCCGGTTATGGCTTCACGTATTTGTGGCGCACTAATTACATAATTATCAAGAACAATTGCAAGTCTACGGCCAACATTCTCGTTGGTAATTCTACCAAATTTTTGGGCACCTAATCTATCCAAAGTGAAAAGTACGATAGGCTGATTGGATTGATTGTCAAATTGTGGTTGAGCATCTACTAAATTATCTCCGCTAATAACAACTCGTTTGTTGACTGTAAGCTCTTCTCCACTTTCAGATATAATTAATTTTTCAGAACCAAAGCCATCGTCTTTTGATGCTAGTCTAAAAGTTAATTGTGCTGTCTTACCTAATAGCTCTTTAACTCTTTCAGGGTTGTCAATACCTGGCAGCTCAACTAAGATTCTTTTATCTCCTCTTTGAAGAATAGTGGGTTCTTTTGTTCCAACATCATCGATACGTCTTCTAATAATTTCTATAGACTGTTTTAAAGCCGCATTATTTAAACTTATAATACCAAAATCAGAAAATTTAATAATAGCTTTGTTTTGGATAAATTCTAAGTCTAATTGAAATTTATTATATTCAGAAATAAAATTATTAACAGTATTTTCTTGTTGTTTGAAAAAAAGATTTTTGAATATATTATGTTTTTCTTTTTCAATAGTAATAGAAATATAATCTGAAGCTATTATAAAATTTTTAAAATTAATTTTACTTTTGTTTAATAGCTTTTTTATTGGAATTACTTTGGTTTGGATTTTTTGACTAATTAGTGGTTTAGTGTCAATTTCTAACAAGATGTAAGAACCGCCTTGAAGATCTAACCCAAGGTTAATTTTTTTATCTATTATATCATTATTTTTTAAATTTAAAGATGCTAAGAAAATAGTTAAAATTAATATTAGATATATAAATAAAATTTTAATTTTTGTAAAACTAAGCACAAAAAAGTTATTATTTAGCTTCTGTTTTTTTTAGCAAGCTTGTAACTGTTGATTTAATAATTTGAACTTTAACATTGTCACCTAAAATAACTTCAATTCTGTCATCTTCCATAACTCTATCTACGTTTCCAATTATACCACCTGAAGTGATAATTTCATCTCCACGTTTTAATCCTGCTACCATGGCTAAGTGATCTTTAGCTCTTTTTTGCTGAGGTCTAATTAAAAAAAAGTAAAAGATTACAAAGATTAAAATTAGAGGTATAAATTGTGCTATTCCTTGTCCGTTCATAATAAAAGATTAATTATAATATCTTGAATATTTTAACAAGAACATAATTTAGAAATTCTATATTTTTTCTATATTGTTCATGTATTTTCTCAATACTGAAGGTATAGATACAGAGCCATCTTCATTTTGATAGTTTTCAATCAAAGATATCATCAATCGGCCTACAGCTAACGCAGATCCATTTAATGTTGAAACAAAATTTGTGCCTTTATTAGACTTATATTTTGCATTCATTCGTTTTGCTTGAAATGTTCCACAAGATGAGCAGCTTGATATCTCCCTGTATTTATTTTCAGAAGGAATCCAAGCTTCGATGTCAAAAGTTTTTTCCGCACTAAAACCCATGTCACCTGAACTTAAGAGAATTACCTGGTAGGGGATTCCTAGTAGTTTTAAGATTTCCTCTGCACAATTGAGCATTCTATCTAATTCGTATAAAGAATTAGATGGCTCAACTACGCTAACTAGCTCGACTTTATAAAACTGGTGTTGCCTCATTAAACCTTTAGTGTCCTTACCATAACTCCCAGCTTCTTTTCTAAAACATGGAGTAGAAGCAACATACCTTAAAGGTAATTTTTTTAATTCTATTACAGAATCTCTAACAAGGTTAGTTAAAACGACTTCGGCTGTTGGTATAAGAAATTTTCTTTCCTCACCTTTGTTAAATTTAATTTCAAATTGATCCTCTTCAAATTTAGGTAATTGACCAGTTCCAAACATTACATTTTCATTAACAAGTAACGGTGGTGAAATTTCTGTGTAAGAAAATTTTTGCACATGAACGTCCAGCATAAGATTAATTAATGCCCTTTCTAATAGAGCAAAATGTGCATTTAAAACTACAAAACGGGAACCTGAAAGTTTAGATGAAGTTTTGAAATCTATTTGGTTCTTTTTTTCTCCTATTTCCACGTGTGATTTAATTGGGAAATTAAATTTTTTTACTACACCCTCTTGTTTCACTACTTTATTTGATTTGTCATCAAGTCCTATTGGTACATCGTCTCTTGCTATATTTGGAATATTAGAAATTATTGTAGTAATTTTGTATTGTAAAATAATTTGTTTTTTTGAGATTCTTTCAATTTCATTAGAAAGAATTTTTGATTGTTCAAAATTTTTAGAATCTTTAGATTTGGATAGTAGTTTTTTTTCTTGTTCTTTTCTTTCCTTTTGTTGTATCAATTCTCTATTGTCTTTATCAAGGATGAGTAAATCTTCAAAATTTATAGAGCTATTTCTGTCAGAAATTTTTTTCTTAAAAAAATCTAAATCTTTTCTAATATCTTTAATATTATGCATCTTCTTTTTTTTCTATAAATTTAACTGTAAGTATAGACAATTCATACAATAATAATAAAGGAAGTGCTAAACCAATTTGGGTAATAGGATCTGGTGGTGTTAAAAGAGCAGCCATAGCAAATATTATTACAACAAAATATTTTCTTCTTTGACGTAGATATTCAGAGTCAATAATGCCTATACGAGCTAAAAGACTTAAAATAACAGGTAACTGAAAACTAATACCGAATGCAAAAATTAATCTCATTACCAGAGACAAGTATTCATTAACCTTTGCTTCTAATTGTATCGCTATAACACCAGGTTCTGCAATTGTTTCAAAACCTAAAAAAAACTTTATAGCTAAAGGCATGATTAGATAATAAACTAAACAACCGCCGAGAGTAAAAAGTGTTGGTGTGGCTATTAGATACGGAAGTAAAGCTTGTTTCTCATTTTTATATAGACCTGGAGCTATAAATTTCCACAATTGTGAAAAAAAAAGGGGGCTAGATATAAAAAAGGCTGCAAAAAAAGCGACCTTTAAATATGTTAAAAAAGCCTCATGTAAAGCAGTAAAAATTAATCTTCTATCTAAATTTTCAGCTAATACAGCATCAGCATACGGTTGTACTAAAAAACGATAAAGATCGGTAGAAAAAAAATAACAAACAATAAATAAAAAAATTAAAAAAGAAAATGATTTAATAAGTCTAGATCTTAGTTCAGTTAAGTGTTCTACGAAACTACCAGATTGATCATTTTGATTATTTTTTTTTGACATCTAATTTTGCTTCTTCTTTTTGTAAAACATTTTTATTTTTAGTTGCAGTTTTTTTGTAATTTTTGATATCCAGATTAGTGATGTCATTAATATTAGATTGAACCTCTGAAAAATATTTTTTAATTATGTTCGTCCATGCGCCTAATCTTCTTAAAACAATTGGAAAATCTTTTGGTCCTATCACTAAAATAGCTACAACTACTATGATTAATAGTTCTAACCATCCAATTTGTGGCATTAAAATTAATTTTTGTTAGAGTTTTCTTGGTCGTCCGTTTTGTCTACATTATCACTAGGTGTTTCATCAGACAGACCTTTTTTAAAACTTTTAATTCCTTTAGCTACATCGCCCATTAAAGAAGATATTTTTCCTCGCCCAAATAAAAGAACGATTAAAACCACTACAATTGCAATTTGCCAGAATCCAGGAACCATGGTTTATTATACACACTAATTTACAAAAAATAAATATATTAAATCATTCCGAATTAGGCGTTTCATCTATAGCTTTTTCTATATTTGAGTAAATATCTTCATTTTTATTTTGAGATTGCTCTTTATAAAATTTTCCAGTGCCAAAAATTGATGCATCAATAGTAGCAGTATCAATTAATCCGGCTGAACTAAGTTCTTCCACTGTTGGTAAGTCAGTTAATTTTTGTATATTGAAATGATGCAGAAAATTTTCTGTTGTAGCGTATTGAATGGGCTTACCAATAACATCTTTTCTACCTGCAGGACGAACCCAGTCTAGTTCAAGTAAAATTTCAATCGTATTAGATCCAAACGCAACACCTCGTATCTCCTCAATTTCAGATCTTGTAACTGGCTGATGATATACAATTATGGCTAATGTTTCTAAAGTAGCTCTAGATAATTTTTTTTCTGTAGATTTCTGTAATGACATTAAATTTACAAGATCATTTGAAGTTCTAAATGACCATTTTTCTTTAATACAAACTAGATTCACACCTCTAGCACTATAATCGGACTGAAGTTTTTTTAGAACATTTTTTATGTTAGTTGTACTTTGTACTCTTTTTTCTACAGTTTCAATGTCTAAAGGCTCAGAAGCAGCAAATAAAATAGCTTCCACTTGTCTCTCTAACTTATTTATGGTTTTTGGAAATTTTACAATATTATCAATTTTTTTTATTGTTTTTTTCATTTAATTAACTTTTTTTATTAAGACTTTTTGAAAAAATTTATTCTGCATAATGCTTGTTGCTCCTTGTTTGGTTAGTTCTAAGCTTGCAGAAAAAATTCCCGCGATTCCACTTCTTTTAAATTTCTTATTAATAAAAAAATTTTCTGGAATTAGTTCTTCTATATCTTTCCATTCAGAAATTTTAGAATAGTTATTTTTAATCTGTTTTATCCCATCTTCGGTAGTAAAAACTGGGAGTTTTGGAATGTTAATAGTTTGAAAAGCTTTCTGCATTTTTATTGTCGAATATGTTTTTAAAAGTTCGTAAAGGCTAACCTTATAGACTGGAGTGTTAATAGATTTAATACCACCTTTAAGACCTCTGTAAAATATATTTACTCCTATTCTGTTTTTTTTTATCAACTGGTCAGATAAAAGTCTTATAAGTTCTAACTTCTTTAATTGAAGTTTTAGTTTTTCAGCAACTTCAAGTGCTTTAAAATCATCATCTTCATCCTCAGGTAAAAGTAATTTAGATTTTAAGTATGCTAACCAAGTTGCCATAAGTAGATATTCAGAGGCAACTTCAAGGTTTAAATCTTTAACTTGTTTAATATATAATAAAAACTGATCTGCTAATTTAGTTATAGAAATTTTTGTTAGATCAACTTTTTGAGCTTTAGCTAAATTAAGCAACACCTCGAGAGGTCCAGAATAATTTGGAATTTCTATTGGAATAGGGTTTTTTTTGTTTGATTCCATTAGACGATTTTAACTCAAAAATTTATAAAATTCTGATGTTTTTTTCTTTGTAAAACTATCTATATACGGTGTTGTTTTAAGTATTTTTTTAACTTCATTTGTTTTTCCTGCACAATATAAGATTAAGTTGCAACCTGCCTCGTATGCTAGTTTAGCATTTTTTGTAATATCATATTTAAGAGCTTTCATTGAGATATCGTCAGAGATTAAAATTCCTTTAAAACCTATTTTTTCTCTGATTATTTTTCTTATTAAAATTTTAGAATGAGTTGTATTATTTTTTTTATCTATTTTACTGTAGAGAATATGTGCTGTCATCGCAAAAAAACTTTTCGTATTTTGAAAGCATCTAAAATCAGTTTTTTGGAGAGATTTCAAATTATTTGAAACTACTGGAAGCTTAAAATGACTATCAGTATTTGCTCTTCCGTGTCCGGGTATATGTTTAACAACTGTTGCTATCCTGTTTTTTTTATAAAAATTTATACATGCGTTACCTAGTTGTTTGACTGTGTTCGGATTCTCTGAAAAACTTCTGTTTCCAATTATCTTATGTGCCTCCTTATGGTGTAAATCTAAAACAGGCGATGTGTTAATATTTATTCCTAAATTTAATAGATGTTTTGAAACAGAATCTATATAATTTTTATAAAGAGTCAGTCCAATTTTTTTATTTATTTTGTAAATATCTCCAAAATATTTTTGATTAAATTTTGAATTATCTAAAAAATTTGACATTCTCGTAACTCTTCCCCCTTCTTCATCGACTAAAATTGGATATTTTTTATCTGACATAATTTTCTTAATTGAACTTGTTAAATTTTTTAGTTGTTTTTCTGACAAAATATTTCTTTTAAAAAGAATGACACCCCATGGTTTTTCTTTTTTCAGAATTTTTATTTCTTTTTGAGACAAAGAAATTCCAGAAATGCTTATAATGGCTGCTTTTCTAATCATTTTTTTTAAAGAGTTTCCAAAAATTTCTTTCTATTTTAGTCTTTGAGTTTTCAAAACCTGAATTAAATTCAATTATATTACTAGTATCATTACCTAAGATTGGTAATTTATTAACATCTTTTTTAATATTCTCTAAAACCAATACTCTGTTATTTATAATCTTTTTTCCCTCCTTTTCTGAAAAATATATATTTCCAACAAATAAGAAAAAAAAAATAGAAAATAAAAATATTAAAACTGATAAAATATTTTTAATCATCACATCTTAGTTGGAAGCGAAACACCCAATATATTCATGCCATTTTCTATTGTTATAGCTACTAGTTTAATAATTGATAAGGTGTTCTTGTCTTTAATTTTTCCATCCTGAATAAATTTATATTTTGGATCATCGTTTCCTTTGCTCCAGTAAGAATGGAAAAGTGTTGCTAATTCATATAAATAAAATGGTATCCGGTGTGGTTCCAATTTAACTGAGGCCGTCTCAACAATTTTTGGCCAGTCTAAGATTTTTCTAAATAGACTTAATTCATGAGTATTTAACTTAAAGTCGTTCGCGTTGAGTTCAAAAATATTATCTTTATTAATATTAAGTGTTTTGAACAAAGAGGAAATTCTAGCGTAAGAATATTGAACATAAAAAACAGGGTTTTCTCTTGTTTTTTCTAAAACTTTATCAAAATCAAAATCTAGCTCAACATCATTACTTCTATTTAACATCATGAAGCGTATAGAGTCTTTGTCTACTTCGTTTAAAAACTCACGAACCGATATAAAGTCTCCTGATCTTTTAGACATTTTATAAGGTTGGCCGCTCTTAAACAATTTAACAAGTTGACAAACTCTACAAATTAAAGAAATTTTATTATTGGACAGCGAGCTCGTAGCTGCAGAAATCCTTTTAATATAACCGGTATGATCTGCTCCCAAAATGTTAATTAAATAGTCATAATTTCTGGAAATTTTATCTGCGTGATAAGCTATGTCATTTGCAAAATATGTCCAAGTACCATCATTTTTTTGCAAAGCTCTATCAGTATCATCACCAAAAAGTGTAGATTTAAAAATTAATCTTTTAATCTTTTCCCATTTTTTTCTATCTTCACCTTTAGGTGGGCTTAAATAGCCTTCTACTACAAACTTTTTATCTTGTAAGTATTTGATTGATTTAGTTACTAAATCTTTTTTTACTAATGATTTTTCAGAAACAAAGTTGTCATGAGTAATACCTAGTGATTTAAGGTCATTTTTAATTAATGCCATTGAGTGTTTTAGTGAAATTTCACTTAAAGTCAAAAAAATTTGATTAAAATTATCTAAATCTATTTCAGGTGTATTCAATAATATTTTTTTAGCAATATCTACAACGTATTCACCTGGATATAAATTTTCTTGATTTATAAAAGTTTCATTAAATTTAATTTCTCTTAACCTAAAAAAAACAGACTTTGTAAAATTAATTATTTGGTTACCGTAGTCATTAATATAATATTCCTTAGTAACTAAATTTCCATTAAATTTTAAAAGATTTGATAATACGTCTCCATAAATTGCGCCACGGGAATGACCTATATGCATTGGTCCTGTTGGATTTGCGGACACAAACTCAATATTATATTTTTCTTTTTTTTTAAAACTAGATCCATATCTATCACTAGATTTTAAAATCTCTATTATTATTTTTTGATAGGTTGCAGAACTAAATCTAAAATTTATAAACCCCGGCCCAGCTATAACAACTTCTGAAAAATCATTGAAATTTTTTGATAGGATATCTTTTATATAACCAGCTAATTTTACGGGAGATTGTTTATTTTTTTTTGCTAAAATTAATGCTATATTGGAAGAAAGATCAAAATTAAATTCCTGAGGAGGTATTTCAAAAACAACACCTTCAAAGCTAGTTTTTGGATCAATGTTTAAATTCTTGCTATTAGCAATGACTAGGTCTTGTATTTTTTTTTTGTATATATTAAAAATATTCATTTTATAGAATTGTATAAGTTAATTGCATATCTGTCAGTCATTCCGGCAATATAGTCGCAAATAATTCTTTCATTATTAGTCTTTTGATATAATGATTTTTTGATAAATTTTGATGGATTTTTTTTAATTTTTGAAAACAAAAACTTAATAATTTTTTTACCATTGTTAGTTTTCTTTAAAACATTTGGGCTAAAATACATTCTTTTTCTTAAGAAAGACTTGATTGCTTTGTCAAATAATCTCATTTCTCTTGAAAAGGATACAAGTAAATTTTTTGAGGTATAAACATCTTTAATTGTTTTAATTTTTTGCTTTTTAATATTTTTTTTGGTATTTAAAATTATATCACTAACCATTTCACTTATAATGTCTCTAATAATTTGTCTTAAAACTAAGTCGATACCTTTAAATTTAATAAATTTTTTATGTTTTTTAATTATTCTATCAAGAATGGGAATACCTTTTAAATCTTCGATTGTGTAAAGTTTGGCCCTTAAGCCGTCCTCTAAATCATGGCTATTATAGGCAATATCATCAGCTATTGATGCAAGTTGTGCTTCCAAAGAGGGGTTTTTTGCATAACTAATTTTTTTTTTAAAAAAATTCTTTCCAAGAATGTTGTTAAATTTTTCAATATTTTGCACACTTCCATTGTGCTTAACAAGTCCATCTATAGTTTCTATTGATAGGTTGAGTCCTTTAAAGTTATAATATTTATTTTCTAAAAGCGTAATTATTCTTATGGTCTGTATGTTGTGGTCAAAACCACCATATAGCTTCATACATTCATTCAAAGCATCTTCTCCAGCATGCCCAAAGGGTGTGTGTCCCAAGTCATGCGATAGACTTAGTGTTTCACATAAATCTTCATTTAAATTAAAATGCTTGGCAAGTGTTCTGGCTATTTGAGCTACCTCTAAAGAATGGGTTATTCTTGTCCTAAAGTGATCGCCTGTAGTGTTAACAAATACTTGAGTTTTATGTTTAAGTCTTCTGAATGCAGTGGAATGAATCACTCTATCACGGTCCCTTTGGTAGGGTGAACGTAAATGGCTAGTTGGTTCAAAGTGTATTCTTCCTTTTGACTTGATAGGTACAGCTAGGTTAGAATATCTAAAAAATGATTTTTTTTGCATAAGAATAAGTAAAATTGTATAATACATTATTTACTAAATATGACTAATAAAATTGAATTTACAGAAGAAGCTAATAAACAAATAAAGAGAATTGTATCTGAACAAGGCAAAGATTGTTATTTCAGGATTTCTGTACTTGGTGGTGGATGCTCAGGATTTAAATATAATTTTTCTTTTGATGGTAAGGTAGAAAAAGAAGACGTAATTTTTAACAAAACTGTTATCGACAACAATTCGTTAAAAATTATAAATGGATCTATTGTTGATTACCAAAAAGACATGATTGGTAGCTCTTTTGTAATAAAAAATCCACAGGCATCATCTTCGTGCGGCTGTGGTCTATCATTTTCTGTATAAATGAAAATTGCATCTTGGAATGTTAATTCAGTGCGAGCTAGAATATTAAATGTCCAAGATTATTTAAAAAAAGATAAACCGGACATACTATTTCTTCAAGAAATAAAAACAGAAAATATTAATTTTCCGTCTGATGAATTTAAAAAATTAGGATATGATTCATTTGTTTTTGGGCAAAAGAGCTATAACGGTGTTGCATTTTTATCAAAAATAAAAATAGAAAATATAAATCTTAATTTTATTAAAGATGATCTTAAACAATCACGTATTATAACAGGAGACATACAGCTTAATAAAAAAAAAATAAAAATTATAAATATTTATGTCCCAAATGGTAATCCAATTAATACCGAAAAATATACATATAAAAAACAATGGCTAGATAAGTTTCTTAAGTCAGTAAAAAAAAAAATTTTATCTGAAAAGAATATAATAATTTCTGGAGATTTTAATATTATTCCAGATGAAATTGACGTCTATAATCATAATAAATATTTGGATGATGCATTGTATAAGATTGAAATTAGAAAATATTTTAGAGAATTGATAAACTATGGTTTTAAGGATGTTTTTAGACAACTAAAAAAAGACAAACAGGAATATACGTTCTGGGATTACATGGCCGGATCATGGCCTAAAAACTATGGAATGAGAATTGATCATTTCTTAGTTTCTGACAATTTAATAGAAAATATAAAATCAATAAACATCAACTCAAAACCTAGAGGAAAAACAAAACCATCGGATCACACACCTATAGAGTTAGAAATCACTTAATACGACCATACACGTCCTGGTATCTAATTATATCAGACTCTTTCAATATGGTCCCTAATTGAGCTTCAATTATTTTAACTGGTTTATTATAAATATTTTCAATTCTATGTACTGTGCCTTTAGGTACAAAAACAGTTTCGTTCATTTTCTTAAAAAAAAAATTCTTGCCAAGTGTAATTTTTGGATTACCACTTATAACTGTCCAATGTTCAGCTCTGTAATTGTGTTTCTGAAGACTTATGGAAGACTTTTTGTTAACAGTTAACTCCTTTAATAAAAAATTTTTCCCTATAAAAAAATTTTTATAGTTACCCCAAGGACGGTAAAAAGTATTTTTTTTTATATACTTTTTTGTAGTCTTGTCTTTTATAATCTTAAATATTTCTTTCCAGCTTCCTAGGTCAGACCAAATTGAGTTTAGTTTAATAGAATTTATTTCTTTAGCTTTTTCTAAAATTGCGTGATCAAAAGATATGGATTTTATTTTATCAAAATATTTTTTATTTAGTTTAATCGTATTATTTCTTGATTTGCCTTTAACTGTGGCATTTAAACAATGATTAAATAAAATTTTTTGTAATTTCTTTGCATTGTTAATAATTGAGTCTTTTCTGGCCAGTACAATACCAGAATTCCAACAACCTTTTTGTCTTATAATTTCTTTAGCTTTTTTCTCATTCGGTTTTTCAATAAATTTTATAACTTTATTAATTTTTTTATTGATTTTTCTGTTTAACAAATAACCATAATCTGAACTTGGTTCTCTTGGTTTAATACCAAATATAAATATATTATTGTTATTTAAGTTTGAAAGATTTAAATTTAATATTGAATTAAATTCATTTTTTTCTGGTAAATAGTGATCTGATGGTAAAAATAAAATTGGTTGATTAATTTTTATTTCACTATCAAGTGCTGAACTTATTATGGCAGGTGCAGTATTTTTTTTAGAAGGCTCTAATATTATCTTAAACTTTTTTATTTTTTTTTTTTTTAAAGCTTTACGTACTAATAATTCATAGTCTTTATTTGTACTAATAATTGGGCTATCAAAAATTGGATTATTTATTCTGTCTAAAGTTTTTTCAATAAGTGTCCATCCACCAAAGTTTATAAATTGTTTTAACGGACTTTTCTTGCTATTTGGAAAAAGTCTTGTTCCCGCTCCACCACATAATATAACCGGCTTAACTTTCATTTAAATATCTGCGTAACACTTGGTTTCTTTTTTACCACCAGGATGTGTAGTTGCCCCTTTAAATGTCGGACCAACTGTTTGGGCATATTTCCAAAGTGTGCCACTTCCAAAATTAATTTTTTTAGGCTTCCATTTTTTCTTTCTTGCTATTAATTCTTTTGTTGTAAGTCTTACGTTTATGGTTCCTTTGTTTGCGTCTATATCAATTAAGTCGCCATTTTTAAGTAAGGCAATTGGACCGCCTACAAAAGCTTCTGGACCTACGTGGCCAATACAAAAACCTCTTGTTGCTCCTGAAAATCTTCCATCTGTAATTAAGGCAACTGTTTCTCCTTTTCCTTGCCCGTATATAGCTGCCGTCGTGGAAAGCATTTCCCTCATGCCTGGGCCCCCTTTGGGTCCTTCGTAACGTATTATTATTACATCACCATCTTTATATTTTTTTTTTTGAACCGCGTTAAATGCCTGTTCTTCTGTATCAAAGCATCTTGCTTTACCTGTAAATTTTAAATTTTTTAAACCAGCAATTTTTACAATAGCTCCTTCTGGTGCTAGATTACCTTTTAGCCCTACGACTCCACCATCAGGTGAAAGAGGGTTGTTGTATCTTCTAATAACTTTTTGATTATCATTAAATTTAATTGACTTAAGATTGTCTTTCATAGTTTTTCCGGTAACAGTCATGCAGTTGCCGTGTATAAAACCCCCTTCGTATAATGTTTTTAAAATAATAGGAACGCCACCTGCTTCAAACATGTCTTTAGCTACATATTTTCCACCGGGTTTTAAGTCTGCTAAATAAGGAGTTTTTTTAAAAATTTTAGCAACGTCCATAAGGTCAAATTTTATTCCACATTCACTTGCAATTGCTGGAAGGTGTAACGCAGCATTTGTTGAACCGCCCGTAGCAGCTACTATTACTGCAGCATTCTCTAGAGACTTAAGTGTTACAATATCTCTAGGTCTAATTTTTTTTTCTAATAAATTCATTACAGCTTTTCCACTTAAATATGCATATTTATCTCTTTCTAAATAAGGTGCTGGTGTGCCAGATGAGTAAGGTAAGGCAAGCCCAATGGCTTCGGATACACATGCCATTGTATTAGCAGTAAATTGACCTCCACATGCTCCAGCACTAGGACAGGCAACTAATTCTAATTCTGTAAGTTCTTTTTCAGAAATTTTTCCAGCCGAATGTTGTCCAACTGCTTCGAAAACATCAACTACAGTAACGTCTTTCCCTTTGTATCTACCAGGAAGAATTGAACCTCCATAAATAAAAACACTTGGTACGTTCAATCTGCACATGGCCATCATTAATCCAGGTAAAGACTTGTCACATCCCGCAACTCCTACCAATGCATCGTATGAATGACCTCTAACAGTTAATTCTGTAGAATCAGCTATAACTTCCCTTGAAATTAAAGATGACTTCATTCCTTCATGACCCATAGCGATACCGTCAGTAACAGTAATCGTACAAAATTCTCTTGGAGTTCCACCTGTTTCAATAACTCCTTTTTTTACTGACTGAGCTTGTCTCATTAACGATGTGTTGCATGGTGCTGCCTCGTTCCATGTTGACACAACGCCAACAAAAGGTTTGGCAACATCTTTTTGTGTCAATTTCATTGCGTAATAGAATGATCTGTGTGGTGCCCTATTAGGTCCTAAAGTAGTGTGTCTGCTGGGTAATTTTTTTTTATCGAATTTAGTCATTTAATTAATACTTGATACAATACTTTTTAATTTAGTTAGTTCAATCGTTAAATCTTTTAATAAAACCTTGTCATTAACTACAATATTTTTTGGTGCTTTTTTAACATAGTTTTTATTATTAAGTTTTTGATCTAAAAAGATAATTTTTTTTTCTAACACGTTTAGCTTATTTGCTAGTTTATCTCTTTGGGAGCTAAGATCTATATTTGTTTTAAATTTAAGACCTATTTTTTCTTTTAGTATAATAACTTGAATAATTGAACTGTTCATGTCTGGTTTTATAACAATATTATTAACTCTACCCACTTGTTTTATAATTTCTATATTATTATTAATAAATTTTTTAGTTTTTTTACTCTCTTGAAAGTAAACTATGTCACAATATTCTTTAGGTGGAACATCGAGTTGAGCTTTTGTTGATCTTATTGCAGTGATAATATCTATAACACATTCAATTTCTTCTGAGGGTTTCTTGTAAAATTGTATTTTTTTGGAAACAGGCCAACTTGAAGTAATAAGATGAGATCTTTCATCTTTGTCAAACTTATTTTCTTGCCAAACATGCTCTGTAAAAAAAGGTATAAATGGATGTAAAAGTTTAAGTATATTTAAAAGCATATATGAAGAGAATTGCTTCGCTTCAAGTATGGAGGTTTTGTTTTTTGAACTAAATATAGGTTTTAAAAATTCTAAATACCAATCACAATAAGAATGCCAAACAAAATTATAAAGAACCCTGCTTGCTTCATCGAATCTGAATTCTTCAATATGTTTATTAACTAATTGATTTGTTTTACAAAACTCAGAATAAATCCATTGATTAATCTTTAGTTTTATTTTTTTAACATCTGTTTGTTTGTTATATTTACATTTATTAATTTTTAAAAAATTATTTGCACTCCATATTTTAGTAATAAAGTTTCTATAACCTGTAACTCGGTCTTTAGATAATTTTACATCTCGACCGGGTGAAGCCATTGAGATTAGGGTAAATCTTAAAGGGTCCGCTCCATATTCGTTAATTAGTTCTAATGGGTCTATGACATTACCTTTTGATTTTGACATTTTTTGTCCTTTTTCATCCCTAACGAGTGCGTGTACATATACTTTTTTAAAAGGAGTTTCTGTTAAGAAATGATTTCCCATCATTAACATTCTTGCAACCCAAAAAAATATTATATCAAAACCTGTAACTAAAACTGAGGTAGGGTAAAATTTTTTTAAAGTGCTTGTCTTTTCTGGCCAGCCAAGAGTTGCAAAAGGCCATAGAGCAGATGAAAACCATGTATCGAGAACATCTGTCTCCTGTGTTAATTTAAAAGTTTTATTTTTATAATGCTTTTTAGCTAATACCTCTGCTTTTTTTCTATTTTCTGCAGCAAATATTTTTCCATCATGACCATACCAAACTGGAATTCTGTGTCCCCACCAAATCTGTCTTGAGATACACCATGGTTCAATATTATTCATCCATTGGTGAAAAGTTTTAGTCCAATTCTCTGGAAAAAAAGTTGTTTTTTTTGTTTTTACTGTTTGGATTGGTTTTTTTGAAAGAGACTTGGCGTCTACAAACCACTGTTCTGTTAATAGAGGTTCTATTATTGTATTAGATCTATCTCCATAAGGTACCTTGTTCTTAATACTCTCTATTTTTTCTAATAAATTTAAAACTTTAAGATCACTGATAATTTTTTTTCTAGCTTCAAATCTATCAAGACCTGAATATGATTTGATTCCATTCTCATTAATTTTTCCATCTTTCTCTAAAATATTAATAATTTCTAATTTATTTCTTTTTCCAACATCGTAATCATTAAAATCATGTGCTGGAGTAATCTTAACTGCTCCGGTACCTTGATCTGGGTCAGCATAATGATCTACAATAATTTTAATCTTTCTATTAACAACTGGAATTATTGCAAACTTTCCAACAAAATTTTTAAACCTTTCATCTTTAGGGTTAACAGCAATAGCTGTGTCACCCATCATGGTTTCTGGTCTTGTTGTTGCAATAGTAATATGTTCTTTTGAGTCAGCTATAGGATATTTAATGTAATAAAGCTGAGACTGCACTTCATTTTGTACAACTTCCAAATCAGAAATAGCAGTTTGTAATTCAGTGTCCCAGTTAACTAACTTTTTATCTTTGTATATTAATTTTTTATTAAAAAGAGCTACAAAGACTTTTGTTACAGCTTTGGACATCTGTTCATCCATTGTAAATCTAGACCGCGACCAGTCACATGAACATCCAAGTTTTTTTAGCTGTTCAAGAATTAAACCTCCTGACTCCACTTTCCATTGCCATACTTTTTTAATAAATTTTTCTCTGCCAATGTCATTTTTGTTTATATTTTCTTTAGCTAGATTTCTCTCCACAATTGCTTGTGTAGCTATTCCGGCATGATCAGTCCCTGGTTGCCATAAAGTTTCGTATCCATTCATACGGTAATATCTTATCAAAACATCTTGTAAACTATTGTTAAGAGCATGCCCCATGTGCAGTTTACCGGTAATATTAGGTGGTGGAATTACAATTGAAAAAGTTTTTTTTGATTTTTTTAAACTTGGTTTAAATAAATTATTTTTTTCCCAAAAATCGTATATTTTTTTTTCCTGGATTAAGTGATTATATTTTGTAAATTCCATAAGAATATTTAGGTAATTTTATTAAAGATTTTATATCAAACGAATACACTTCTTAAAATCATTGATTTCTCTTTTATTAAACAAATACACATCATAAAGTCATAGATTTTCCTTTAATCAAACAATCAAATGATTTAAATACATCATATGAATGTTTTGGCAACATAACGGAACAGTTAAGCAAAAAATTGAAAATACCTTTCGTCAATAGAGTATTTCCTTATAAAAAATATAATAAAGTAACATTGCAGGTGCAAGTACAGTCTGTGGACTATTCCTGGGCTACCGAGATTAAAAAAGTTGCATTTATATATAGAAAACATAATGCTGAGTAATGATTAAGATAATAAAAAATTCTTGGGCACTTTTTACAGGATTTGGAATTATTGTAGTATCACATGGATTTCAAAGCAATCTTCTAGGTATCAGATCTGTAATTGAAAATTTTAATTTTATTGCAACAGGTATAATGATGTCTGCATATTTTGTTGGATTTTTTATTGGAGCGACTGTGGTTCCAAGACTTGTGACAAAAGTTGGTCATATAAGAGTTTTTGCAGCCTTTGCTTCGATGGCTTCTCTCAGTTCTTTAGTTCATGTTGTTTTTGTAGATCCATATGTTTGGATCTTTGCAAGATTTTTAA
>Ga0307986_10000817_pt1 | contig 23011 bp, 25 predicted proteins | sample EllFjometageno82_FD_203170 | JGI IMG/M metagenome (GOLD analysis project Ga0307986, IMG submission 203170) | Marine microbial communities from Ellis Fjord, Antarctic Ocean - #82 | ecosystem: Environmental > Aquatic > Marine > Unclassified | place: Southern Ocean | collected 2014-10-09
TCAGATGTTGTAACAGGATCATAACCTTTGCCTTTAAGCTTGTTAGATATAGTAAAAGTTTTGTTCAGTTTTGAGTAATAAAATTTATTTAGGTCTTTTGCTAAAGTATTTAAAAAGTTTGAATATAACTTGTACTCTTTAACACTCAATAAGCTCATTATATTATATTCTCAATTTGCTTTTCTGCTTCTTTAATTGATTTTTCATAATCTATGGCCAATTGATCAGCAGCAATAATATCTATTTTTTTTATACCAAAAAAATTTAAAACATGAGTTAGCCAAGGTGTTAAAAAATCATCTTTACTATTAATCTTTGTACCACCAGAGGTGATTATGAGGTAAACTTGTTTATCTTCAAGCAAACCTACCCTGCTTCCATCGTCATTGTATTTAAATGTCTCTTTAACTCTTGCAGCCAAATCTGCCCAGGCCTTTAACGTTGCTGGCGGACCAAAATTATAAATTGGTACAGATATTATAATTATGTCACTTTCTTTTAATTCCATAACTAGTTTGTCTGACATTTCAAACATTTTCTTATGCTGTTCTGTTTGCTCACCTTCAGGAATTTTCATTCCAGACTCTGTTAAATTAGAAATAAAGATCATTTCATCATTAAGATCTCGATAAACAACCTCATCTTCTGGTTTTTTTATTTTATCTAATAATTTTTTTGCTAAAGCTCTAGAAGTAGAACCTTCTTTTCTAGCACTGGTATCAATTTGGTATATTTTCATGAATTAATTACTTTTAGTAGTTTCTAACCGAAATTTTGCAAAAATGGTAAATAATTTAAAATATAATAGCCAAGAACTTGTAATTGATTTGTTAAAATTAAAATTCCTGTAATTAAAAGTATTACACCCCCACCTTTTGTGACTAAATTAATATTTCTTTTGAAGTTTTTTGAAAATAATAAAAACTTTTGCATCAAATAACCTGATAAAATAAAAGGTATCGCTAACCCAAGTGAGTAAAAACTTAAAAGTAAAATTGCTTTGTAAATAGTTTCTTCTGTAGAGGCTAAAGCAAGTATCGACCCTAAAATAGGCCCAATACACGGTGTCCATCCAAAGCCAAATGCCATTCCTACAATAAACACAAAGAATATATTATTTGATTTTTTTGTATAAAACTTCTTTTCAACATTAAGAAATTTAATATTTAAAACACCAATTAATTGAAGAGAAAATATGATTATTATAACTCCTGCAATAGATCTTAAGATTTGAGAATTTTGTAAAAGAATTTGACCTAAGAAGGAAGCGGTTGCTCCAAAGATAATAAATACAAAAGAAAACCCTAATGAAAAAACTATCAACGGTAATAAATCAATTTTCTTTTTTTCTAAGATTTCATTTAATGTGTTGCCACTAATAAAGGAAACGTAACCAGGTATTAACGGTAAGACACATGGTGATAAAAAACTGATAAGACCTGCACCAAAAGCTATAAATAATTCAATCATATAAAATTACTCTGTAACTACTTTTATATTTTGACTTCCAAGACTATCAACTGCTAGCTCCATATTATCCCCATCTTTTAAAAAAACAGGAGGATTCATTCCAAGACCAACTCCAGGAGGGGTGCCGGTAGTAACTATATCGCCAGGCATTAACGTTATGAAACTTGTAATATGAGCTACCAAAAAGTTAAAATTAAAAATCATTTGCTTAGTGTTACCTGTTTGATGTCTATTACCATTAACATCTAGTGTTAAGTTCAAATTATTAACATCTTTAATTTCATCTTTAGTCACTAAATAGGGTCCTAAAGGTCCAAATGTATCACCAGATTTACCCTTAACCCACTGACCACCTTTTTCTTTTTGCCATTCACGCTCACTGATATCGTTACAAATACAATATCCAAAAATGTAATCTTGTGCATCTTTTTCTAAAACTCTTTTTGCTTTTTTTCCAATGACAAAAGCTACCTCCACTTCATGATCTAATTTTTTAGAACCTTTAGGGATTACTACATTGTCGTTTGGTCCAACTATAGAATGAACTGACTTATTAAATAGAACTGGGTTCTCAGGTGTTTTTGCACCAGTCTCTTTTGCATGCTCAACATAATTTAAACCAATTGCAAAAAAATTTCCTGGCTTTGAAATACAAGATCCTATTCTTTCATTTTGATTTAGCTCTTCCAAACTCTCTAAATCTATATCTTTAATTTTATCTAGAGTTTCAAAATTAATACTTTCAGGATTTAAATCTTTAATAACTGAAGATAAATTTCTATATTTTCCTTCTTTATCTAATACTACAGGAATTTCTTTTTCCTCTCTTCCAATTCTTAAAAATTTCATTTTTTATTTATCTTTTCAATTGCGTTATATAAAGAGCTGTGATCAGTATTGCCATGTCCATCTACTACTAGATCTTTATACATTTCTTTAATTAAACTAGAAATAGGCAAATGAGTTTCAACAGCTTTTCCAGCATTAATGATATTAGTCATATCTTTTAACTGAGTTGTGGTTTTTCCTTTAGGTGAGAAATCTTTATTAATCATTCTTTTTCCATGAGTTTGTAATATTTTACTATCAGCCCATCCTCCTGATAAAGCTTCAATCATTTTACTTGGATTGGTTCCAGATTTTTCGCATAAAGTGACTGCTTCTGCTACAGCTCCAATAGTAACACCCACGATAATTTGATTAGCTAATTTAGATATTTGGCCAGACGATACTGGGCCTACTAGTGTTGGGTTGCCTAATATTTTAAGAAGATCATAACATTTTTTAAATGTTTTCTCATCACCACCAACCATGATAGCTAAAGAAGCCTCTTCCGCTCCAATTGTTCCACCAGATACCGGTGCATCTAGGTAGTTAATTTTTTTTTCTTTTAACAATTTTGCACATTTTTTTGATAACATGGGGTTAATAGAGCTCATATCTATTACAGTGGCATTAGGTTTAATATTTTTTATAAACTCATCACTACCTATTACTTTCTCAACTGCAGCATCATCTGTGAGCATTGTAATAATTACATCAGAGCTGGTAACAGCAGCTTTAATAGATGTAGAAAGTTCTGCACCAAACTCTTTTAATCTTTCAGCTTTATCTTGAGATCTATTAAATACTTTTAATTTATAACCAGATTTAAGTAAGTTTTTTGCCATGGGAAATCCCATAAGACCAATTCCTATAAACCCAATTTGCATAAGTGTTAGCCTTTAATACCCATGTGGGTATATTTGACATTAAGATAATCTTTGATGGCCATTGACCCACCTTCTCTTCCATATCCACTCTGCTTTATTCCACCAAATGGTGCTTCAGCTATTGCAACCGCTCCAGTATTAACTGCTACAGATCCTGTTTCTAATTTTTCTGATGCAAGATGGGCTGTTTCCATTGAATTAGTACAAACATAACTGCATAAACCAAGGTCATTATCATTGGCTCTTTCAATAACTTCATCAAAAGATTTAAATGACAACATCGGAACTAATGGTCCAAATGGTTCTTGTTTCATAATAGTATAATCATCTTTTACATCATCAAAAACTGTTGGCTCATAATAAAAGCCTTTATTAAAACCTGCTGGTCTTTTTCCACCTAATAAAACTTTAGCACCTTCTTGTTTAGTTTTTTCTACCAATTCCTCAACTTCATTTAATCTTTTTTGAGTTGTTAATGGACCTAATTGGGTGTCTGGATCCATCCCATTTCCAATTTTCAATTTTTTAGTTCTCTCAATAAATAAATTTATAAATTCTTCTTTTTTTGATTCATGAATGTAAAATCTATTAGGAGAAATACAAACTTGTCCATTATTTCTAAATTTTGCGGCAATAGCCATATCAGCTGCTTTTTTAATATCAGCATCATCAAAAACTATAAAAGGAGAATGACCACTTAATTCCATTGTAACTCTTTGAACTTTATCAGCAGCTTGTTTTAAAATTAATTTTCCAACTCTTAAAGATCCGGTAATTGAAATTTTTTTAACTATATCTGATTGAATTAATTGAGAGGCTATACTTGGAGGATCACCTGATAAAAGATTAACAGCTCCTGGTGGAACACCGCATTCTCTGCAAATATCCACTAATTCCATCACTACGCCTGGCGTAATTGTATCTGGTTTAATAATCACTGAACAACCAGCTGCAAGTGCAGTTGATATTTTTCTAGCTGCTAAAATAAGTGGAAAATTCCAAGGTGATAAAGCAGCTACCACTCCAACTGGTTGGTAATAAACATGTACCCTTGTGTCTTCAAATCTACTTTCTATAGTTTGACCAAAAATTCTTTTTGTTTCTTCAGCATTCCATTCAAAAATATCAGCTGCTCCATTTGTTTCACCAACACCTTCTGCTAAAGGCTTTCCATTTTCTAAAGTCATCCATTTAGCTAGAACATCTTTTTTTTCTCTAAGTTTATCTGCTATACGTCTTAGGATATAAGATCTTTCCCACGGAGTTATTTTTCTCCAAATCTTTAATCCTTTTTCAGAGGATTTTAAAGCTCTATCAACATCTTCAGGTGTTGCTTTAGAAGCAGACCCTAGAACTTCTTCTGTTGCAGGATTGATTACTTCATAGGTTTCTTTGTTAGAAGAGGGCGACCAATTGCCATCAATAAATTGTCCAAATTTTTCGTACATAATTTGCTAAACCTTGAGTTGATTTTAATAAATATTTCCACAATTTTTTAACAAATATGTTTAAATCATACAAATTAATAAAGGAGAAACTAATGAAAAAATATATTGTAATGGGCAATTATACAGCAAAAGCATTTCAAGGCTTTATGAAAGATCCCTCTCAAGATAGAACGGCAGCAGCAACTCAATTATCAAAAGCTGTTGGAGGTAAAATGGAATCTTTTGATATCGTTAGAGGGTCTTATGATTTTGTTGGAGTAATAACTGGCGATGTAGGTTTTGAGGCAACTGCTGCTGTTAAATTAGCTGTTGAGTCAACTGGAACAATAACAAACTTTACTATCCTCGAAAAAATGGACATTAATAAAGCTGCTGAACTTGCTGTTAAAGCTATGGCTAGCTACAAACCAGCTGGTTAATTATTTATGTTAACTTCTAGTTTTTATAAACTAGAAGTTAACTCGCTTCAAATAAAGTTGGAAACATTTTACCAGACAAGTCATCACCATTTTTGTATCCATTGGCTTCCATAATTGCTCTTTCTTCTTTAGCCCAATTTCCTCTATAAATAATTTTAGAGTTTTCTTTTGCCATTCTTAATGTGTATCTATGAATATCTTTTTTAGGCGTAGCAGTATTTAATCCTCCATGTAGTGTTCTAATATCAAAATAAATACAGTCACCAACTTCCAGATCCCATTGTAAAAATTCATAATCATCTTTATTTTCTAATATGTTAGGAGTGAATTCATATTTTTTTCCATTAACAACTCCAACCTTGCCATCAACTTCATGGCCATCATTAAATCTTGTTCTTAAAAATAGCTTATCCCATAAATGTGAACCTTTAACCCAAGCTATACCATCTTCCTTTTTAACAGACTCAAGTGGTATCCATAATACACACATGGATCCTTCAAAATCAAAATATGATATGTCATGATGAAAAGGTGGTGATGACTTTGACCCCGCTTCCCTAAAAAACCAATTATCCATTACTAAATTAACTTTTTGAGCTTCTAGAAGTTCTGCTGCAATTTTGGCTGTTGGTGAATTAAATACAAAATCTTTAAATTCTTCATGTAAATCCCAGGTCCAAAAATCCTCATAATATCCAGGAAGTTTTTGATCTTTCGTGTGACTTACAAATCTTGGGCTGGGGTTTTTTTTGGCTTTAGTAATTCCTTTTTTTAACTTTTCAATCCATGTGTTATCAAATTTACCTTTAATTAAGACTGCACCATCTTTTTTAAATAGATCCACCTCAGCCTTGGTAATAATTTTGCTCATATATTATTATTATTATATAATACATCAGTGATTAAAAAATATAAACATTCAGAAATAACTCCAGAGTTAATATACAGTAAAAGAAGAAAATTTATTAAATCTATTGGACTTGGCGTTGGTTCTGTATCTTTAAGCAGTATACCTTTCTTAAATACTGCTTACTCTCAAAATAAAACTGAATTAACATCATATGAAGATATAACAAGTTATAATAACTATTATGAATTTGGGACCGGAAAAGGTGACCCTTTCAAAAATTCACAAGAATTTGTTACTAAACCATGGAGTGTTACTATTGAAGGTGAGGTAGATAATCCAATCACACTTTCAGCTGAAGAAATAATTTCTTTATTTCCTTCCGAAGAAAGAGTTTACAAACTTAGATGTGTTGAAGGTTGGTCTATGGTTATTCCTTGGATGGGATTTTCTTTAAGTAAATTACTTAATAAAGTGTCTATTAAAAATAGTGCAAAATTTGTTGAATTTGAAAGTATTTATGACCCTTTGCAAATGAAAGGTCAAAAGTATCCAGTATTAAACTGGCCCTATAGAGAGGGATTAAGAATTGATGAAGCTATGCATCCTATAACAACAGTTGTTACTGGTCTTTATGGAAAATCTTTACCTAACCAAAATGGTGCTCCATTAAGAATTTTTGTTCCTTGGAAGTATGGTTTTAAAAGTGCAAAAGCAATTGTTAAAATAAAATTAGTTGAAAATATGCCTACATCATCTTGGATGAGATCATCCCCAAGAGAATATGGGTTTTACTCAAATGTTAATCCTAAAGTTTCACATCCAAGATGGTCACAAGCAACAGAACGTGTCATAGGTGAAGGTATTTTGTCTCCCAGAATTGAAACAGAAATGTTTAATGGGTATGGTGATGAAGTTGCAAATTTATACTCTGGTATGGACTTAAAGATAAACTTTTAAGTAATAAAATATTTTTTATAAAATATGCAGAAATATATAAAAATACCAATTTTCTTTTTATCTTTACTACCAATATTAATTATTTTTTATCAAATTACCTTTAACCAATTAGGTCCTGAGCCTGTAAAAGAAATTACACATGTAACTGGTAATTGGACACTTCGTTTTATTATAATAACTCTTGCAATGACTCCTCTACAAAGATTTACTAAATCAAACTTTTGGATTAGCTATAGAAGAATGTTTGGTTTGTTTGTTTTTTTTTATGCTTCAGCACACATGATGACATATGTGGGAATAGATTACCGCTTTGATTGGTCTAGTATTAGCGATGATATTCTTAAAAAAAAATTTATATTTGCTGGATTTTTAGCTTGGCTTTTATTGGTGCCACTTGCTCTTACTTCATCTAAACGCATGATAAGATTGCTAAGAGATAAGTGGAAAAAAATACACAAACTTATTTATGTAATTTCTTTATTAGGAGTTATTCACTACTTATGGTTAGTTAAAATAGTTACAGTTGAACCCTTAATTTATCTAATAATTATAGTAATTTTACTTATGCTAAGAGTTAAAATGAAATTCAATTAATTGATTGATTTTTTTTCTGGAATACAAATCTCTGATCTTGTTAAAAATCTTCTTCCAGTTCCATTATCTAGTGAAAACATTCCACCCATGCCTTTAATACAATCAATAATTAAATCTGTATTTTTCCATGCTTCATGTTGGGTTTCGCTTATATAAAAAGGAATACCCCCAATTTTACCAACCAAAACATCATCATCGCTTATAAGGAATTCTTTAACCGGATAACACATCGGGGCGCTGCCATCACAACATCCACCAGATTGATGAAAAAGCAATTCTTTACCATGATCTTTCTTTAGATCTTCAATTAATTCTAACGCTAATGCTGTTGCTGAAACTTTCATAGTTATATGGCCTGTAGTTTAATACAAGCCATTATAATATATCTGTTAAAAGAAGCCTAATTTTTTCTCACTATATGACACGTGTAAGTTTTTCACCTGTCTATAATGATCAAGCATCATTTTATGTGTTTCTCTACCAATTCCAGATTGTTTGTAACCTCCAAAAGCAGCATGAGCTGGATAGGCATGGTAACAGTTAGTCCAAACTCTTCCTGCTTGGATCCCTCTTCCCATTCTATAAGCAATATTTCCATTTCTAGTCCAAACACCTGCTCCTAAACCATAAAGAGTATCATTTGCAATTTCTAATGCATGTGCTTCATCTTTAAATTTAGTAACAGAAACCACTGGACCAAAAATTTCTTCTTGGAAAACTCTCATAGAGTTATCACCTTCAAAAATAGTAGGTTGGATATAATTTCCTTTTTCCAAACCACTGTTTAAGTTAGCAACTTCACCTCCACATAGAACTTTAGCACCTTCTTTCTTACCTAAATCTAAATAAGATTTTATTTTCTCCATTTGCTCTAATGATACTTGAGCACCAATCATGGTTTCCATTTTTAAGGGGTTATCTTGTGTTACAGCTTTTGTTCTGGCGATAGCTCTTTCCATAAATTTATCATAGATAGATTCTTGAATCAAAGCTCTACTTGGACAAGTACAAACTTCTCCCTGATTAAGAGCAAACATTGTAAAACCCTCTAGACATTTATCAAAGAATTCATCATCTTGATCCATGACATCTTCAAAGAAAACATTTGGAGATTTTCCACCTAATTCTAAAGTTATTGGAATCAAGTTTTGCGCCGCGTATTGCATGATCAAACGTCCAGTTGTAGTCTCACCTGTAAAAGCAATCTTTCTAATTCTTTTAGATGACGCTAAAGGTTTTCCTGCTTCTAAACCAAATCCACTTACAACATTGAGAACTCCAGGAGGTAACAGGTCTCCAATTAATTCCATTAAAAGTAAGATAGATGCTGGTGTTTGTTCAGCTGGTTTTAAAACTACACAGTTTCCTGCAGCCAAAGCTGGTGCAAGTTTCCATGTTGCCATTAATAATGGGAAGTTCCAAGGTATAATTTGTGCAACTACACCAAGTGGTTCAGGTATATGATAAGAATATTCACTGTTACTTATCTCTGAAACTGACCCCTCTTCTGCTCTAATAACTCCAGCAAAATATCTCCAATGGTCAACAACTAATGGTAAGTCAGCTGCCATACATTCTCTAATGGGCTTTCCATTATCTAAACATTCAGCAGTAGCTAATAGTTCTAGATTTTTTTCAATAACATCAGCTATTTTAAGTAAAATATTTGATCTTTCCGTTATTGATGTAACACCCCAAGTAGGAAAAGCTGCGTGTGCCGCATCAAGTGCTGCCTCAACATCTTGTGCATCAGATCTTGGAACGGAACATATAACTTCATTATTGATTGGGCTTACGTTATCAAAATATTTTCCTGATTTTGGTTTAACGAATTTACCACCTATAAAATTTCCATATTGTTCTTTAAATGGAAATTTGACTTTTAAGTGTGACGTATCTAGTAATGGAGATCGTCCACCTTTTACTGTTTCTGTACTCATTTTTATCCTCTCTCTCTTATTGTTATTCCTTAGCTTATTTTTTTTTGATGGCTTACGTAACTTCTTTTTGGTCACACCTTTTTTCTTTTTAACTTTTTTAATGTTTTTAGATGATCGTTTGACCAAGTTATTCTTAATTTTTTTTTTGGCCTTACGTTTAGATTTTTTGGCTGTTTTTTTCTTTTTAGTAGCCATCCCTCAACTAAACAAAAATTAATCTTAATATCTACTAATTATATTATTAATTTTCTACTTAGGATTGAATACAACCCACATCTTGTGCTTAATTAAAATGTGTCTAATAACTTGGTTGTGAATAGTGATATAAATAATTATGAAAACATTTAGAGCTTTTGGGCCAACTATAGGAAAAAGCAAATTATCCAAAAAAATTATTTCAATATTAAATACTCATGTTGATAAGTCTCAATTATCTAATAAAAATGACTATAGTTCTAAATTGGCTAGCCAAATTAAAAATGAAATTAAAATGTCTAAAACAATAATTAATAAAAGTTTATCTAAAGAATTAATAAAAAATATTAAAATTTATCTTAATAAATCTGACATAAAGAAAATTAAAGAAATTAAAATAATTAATCTATGGGTGGTTAGACAATTAAAAAATGAATATAATCCCATTCATTATCATGAAGGGCAATTATCTGGAGTTGGTTATCTTAAAATCCCAAAAAATATGAATCAGAATAAATTAGTTAAGAATAAAAAGATTAAAACTAATGGAACTATTGATTTTATTAATGGACAAAAAAACTTTTTAAGTAAAAGCATCTATAATTTAAACCCAAAGTTAGGAGATTTATTAATTTTTCCTAATTATTTAATGCATACAGCTTATCCATTTAATGTTGATGGTGAGAGAAGATCCTTTTCATTTAATGCTAAAATATTATTCAAAAAATAATTATTTTTTTAGAAGTTCTACAAATTTATTTATAAGAATAATCTTTTTAAAATAGTATTGATATTCCTTTTGATTTATTTTGCTCATTACTTCAAGAAAGTATTTTTCAAATACATTTTCTTTTTTAATTTTGTAAATTTTAGTCTTGTTTTTCTCTTTAACTAATAAATTTAATGATACATCTTGTGGAGGTGAATAAACTCTATTTAACTCAATTATTTTTTTATCTGTATATATGCATAGGTTGTTTTGGTATTCACCACCATATTTAAATTGACCAGTATATACTTGTGTTGAAAAATCAAAAATAAAATTTACAGAACTAGTCATGTTAAAGATATTTTTTTTTAAGATAATTTTTTTTGAGAAAATTTTTTTATCACAAAAAATATTTATTATAGATGACGCATAACAACCCATATCCATTAAGACATCACCCTTTAATTTTTTTGAATTTCTAAAATTATTAATTTTTGGATTTGGTATTACAAAATTAGTATTTATATATCTAATTTTTTTAACTCCTCCTGATAATTTTAACGCTGTAGATATTTGCGTGTGATAATCAAAAAAAATAGCTTCAGATAACAATCTTTTATTTTTTTTAGCTATGCTAATTAGATTTTTGACTTTATTGAAATTATCACAGAGAGGCTTATCAACAATCACGTGGTAGCCACTATTAAGTGCCTTTTTAGCCCATTTATAATGAAATGAATTTGGAAGGGATATATAGACAATATCTGCTAAAGATTTTTTAAGACCTTCTTCGTATGTACTAAATTGAGCATAAGCATTGGGAATTTTTTTTTTTTCAGATCTAGATGCAACACAAAAATCAATATCATTTTTAATAAATGTTTTAATAATTATTTTTTTTGATAAATCAGAATGACCTAATAATAAAACTTTAATTTTTTTCATTAATCAAACTATCTTATTAATATTTATACATCCAAAAAGCAAGCGACCCTCAATATCTACTTTTTTATTTTTTATAAAATTAATCATTTGATTTTGTGAAACCCAAAAATAATTATTTGGAAATTTGTTTTTTCTACTCTCTTCTAACATAATAGCAATATTTCTTACTTCACAATGATAAAACCTGCCACCTTCATCAGATATTATATTATCATATATTGATTTATTAATAGTTTTTTTCTTATTAAGAAAGTATTTACCTATGATATTTTTTTGGTCAGAAGATATGTCTAAATTATTTTTATAATTAGCAATATCTGAGGTATTTACAGTGCACGTAATTGTACTTTTTTTTAAACCAGGTTTTAAAATATATCTACATAAATAATGAGTAGTATTATCAATTTCCTTTAATAAAAAACCCGCCATAGCTAGTTTTTTACTTCTTAATAATGGTTGGCACCATTGTCCAACTTCTCTTTTGTTAGCTGATACCTTTGCGCCAATAACAGAAAAATATTTTCCGTCTTTATGTGAAATATTTTTTTTCGTACAAATCCAATTTTTGATTTTTGATAAGGGAATAATTTTCGACTTGATAAAAAAATTTTTATCGTTTTTGATAAAAAAATTCTTAATTATTACATCTGAATTATAAGGCTTGTCATATTTAGATTTTTTAATAAAAGATGAAAAAATTGAAATAGCATTCATGTTTAATAAGCCCTTTCTTTTTATCAAATATTGTAGGTCATTTATTGAAAACCAATAAAACCCAGGTAATAAATCTATTCTTTTTTTAATTTGAATAATAATGTTTGAATTAAATTTATTTAAATATCTAAAGCCTTGCTCAGATTGATTTATAATATTTTTTTTGTTCGCTCGTAAAAAATAATCTAAATAAGGTACTTTTTTGCCTTTGTGTACTTTATTGTAATTACTTTTTGTTGCCTGAACAGTTGGAGATATTTGAATCTTATTCTTGTTTCCAGGTTCGACTTTTGCTTGTAATAAGTATTTATTATTATTTTTAATAATGCCTAATATTCCAACTTCTTTTTGAATAATAATTGGTTGATCCCAATTTTTTTTAAAAAAATTTGAATAAACCTTTAAACCAACAATTTTAAAAAATTTACCACTCTTATGCGTGATTTCTTTGTTATTAAAATTCCAATTATCTAGGTTTGATAATTTAATTATCTTAACATTTAGTTTATTAATTTTTTTTTCATGTTTAAGCCAGTTTGTAATTTTTGAATTTAGCATTTATTTATTGATAATGCGAACAGAAGGGACGTGTGTTATGAATCTACCTCCCCTTTTTATAAATTGTTTTTCTTTATTAATTATTTCATCTTTAAAATTCCATGCGCCTAAAAATACATAATCAACTGTATCTGTCATACCTTTTTCAGGAGAAATAATAGGCAAATGTTGCCCAGGTGTAAATTTTCCTTGTTTATTTTGAGTGGTGTCAGTGACATAATCAAGATATTGACGACCAATTCTGCAATAATTAAAAATAGTCGTTGATTTATAAGTTGCTCCATAGCTTATTATTTTTTTATTTTTGATTTTTAATTTTTTTAAAAGATCGATCAAATTCTTCTTTGATTTTTTTACACGTTTAGAAAATTTTTGAAATGTTGAATATTTATTTAATTTAATTTTTTTTTCTGAACGAATAATTTGAATTAGTCTTTTTGAAATTTTATACTTAGCATTTTTTTTACAAATATAATATCTCAATGAGCCACCGTGTGTCCTAATTTTTTCCACATCAAACAACTTTAAATTTGAATCTTTTACAACATTAGAAATTGCCAATGCTGAAAAAATATAAACATGCTCATCATAAAATTGATCATATGAAATATTTTTAATTACAGAAAATAATGAAGGATCTTCAATAATTAACACCCCATTATCTGACAGACTAAAGGTTATAGCTTGAAAACTTTCTTTTAAATTAGGAATATGTGAAATCGTATTAGCAGAAAAAATTATGTCAGCTTTTTTTGAAGATTTGAATATTTTTTTAGCTAATTTTTTAGTCCAAAATTCTGGATAAGTTTTAAAATTTTTTTTAGTTAACATGGCCAAATTTTTGCAAGGTTCTACTGCTATGACATCCTTCTTTGGGAAATTTTTAATAAAAACACCATCATTGCTTCCAATTTCCATTATAATTTTTGGCTTAAATTTTTTTTTTATTTTTTTTGCTATATCTTTGAACGCTTTTCTCATTGTCAGTGATTCTGAGGCTCTGTGAGCATATTTATCTGTATATTGTATCTTTGGGTCTACGGGATTTGTAACTGATACTAAATAATTTTTATTATTAAATGATACTGATAAATTATAAAAAAATTCTTTAGCTAAACTTTTTTTTGAATTTGATGTCAAAAATGAATTTGCTATAGGCTGTCTTCCTAAATTTAGAAATTTTTTTATCATTAATTATTATTAAGATTATTTGTATTAATACATACAAAATAAATTAATTAAATAAGTTATTTGTATATAAAAATGGTATTGTGAAACAAAAACAGCTCATATAAAAGAATCATAAGTTTAAAATAAAATTTTATAAAATATTTAGAATGACAAATAAATTTTACAATGATTTGACTATTATTATAGTAGCTTTTAATTCAAATGAATTATTAATAGAGTGTGTAGATAATGTTAAGGAATATAAAATTATTATTGTTGACAATGGTAAAAATGAAAAAATTTTTCCTAAGCTCAATTATCAAAATAATAATATTAAAATCATCACAAAAAATAAAAACTTAGGTTTTCCAAAAGCAATAAATTTTGCTGTTGAATCTATTAAAACAAATTATTTTTTGATACTAAATGCTGATACATTTATTTCTAAGGAATCAATAAACAACCTATTAAAAACCTGTAAAAAATATGATAACTGTGGAGCAGCAGCTCCAATAACTGAACATTCTAGTGATGGCTACGATTTGTTCCCAGAAAACGGAAAAGGCATAAAAAGAACAGATAGTGAAAAAAAAAAATCAATAATGTTTCATAATTTCAAGCCAGATGGAGAAATTTGCGTAGAAGTAGCAAAACTTGGCTTGATGATAAATTTAAAAAATTTTCTTGCAGTTAAAAAATTTAATGAAAATTATTTTATGTTTTGGGAGGAGATTGATCTTTGTAGAAAATTTAGAAAACATAATTTTAGTGTAATAGTAAATCCGCTTGCTACACTAATTCATAAAGAAAAAAAATCATCTAATAAAGACTTAATTACTTTTTTGATTAAAAATTTTCATTTAGAGTTATCACCATTAATTTATTTTAATATTAAAAAAACTTCTAATTTTTTATATTTTAGATTGTTAAAATATACTTTTAGGACAATTTCTTATTTGTGTATTTTGAATTTAAAAAAATCTTTAAATAATATTATAAAGTTAGGTGCACTTTTTTACTATATATTTATATATTAGGTTTTTTTGTCAGCTTTTTTTACAAAATAAATTCCAACTACTACAGCAAATAATGATACCAATACTTTAGGTGTTATTATTTCTTTAAGAAAAATATAGCTCAATACAGTTCCAAATATAGGTATTAAGTAAGACACTTGAGACTGAAAAATTAATCCATTATCTTTTAAAATTTTAAATCTTAACAGCCAAGCTACGCCAGTTGAAACTACTCCTAAATAAACAACAGATATTGTGGATTCGGCACTTGGAGTAGAGTCCCATGGCTTTTCTATAAAACAAACTAATGGCAATAAAATTATAACAGCCCAAATTAATATTGAACCTGTTACATTTTCATTTTTTTTCTTACTAATTTTAAGAGTTAAAACTCCTCCAACTACATAACAAGTTGACCCAAGTAATATTAACAATGCAGAAATAAAATTACTATTATTGATTAATAAATTATCTGAAAATAAATAAATAATTCCTGAAAAACCAATTAATATTCCAAAAGTTTTAACTAAATTAAACTTTTCATTTTTAGTATAAAAGTGACCTAATATTGTTGAGCTTAAAGGTGTTGTTGACATTAATATTGCAGCTAAATTACTTTGAACAGATTTTATACCGTAAGCAATCAAGAAAAAAGGTAATACTAAATTTACAAATCCTATTATGGCAAACCAATACCAATCTTTAGAAAATGCTTCTATTTTAATTTTTTTATAAAAACATAATAATAATACTGGAATTGAACCAAAAAAAACTCTCAAGAATGCAATTGTGATGGGTCCAAAAGATTCTGTTGCAATTTTAATATTAAAAAATGCCGAAGCCCATATTAAAGCTAATACCACTAATAAGGTATAATCAATTAATTTTGGTTGTCTCATTCAACTATATCTTCAACTTTTCCATTGGTAATTTTTTGAATATCTCTAAAATTAATTTTAAAAACGCAGTTTGGATGTCCTGCGGCTGCAAACAGTTCATTAAACCTTTCTAAAGAATTGTCTATTATAATTTCAATCTTTTTTAAATGACCGATGGGTGAAACTCCACCAATTGTGTATCCAGTTTGGACTTTAACATCTTCTGGTGTTGCCATTGAGACGTCTTTTTTATCTGTAATTTTTTTTAATTTATTTAATGAACACCTCTTATCTCCTGCCACTAAACACAATGTAAAACTATCTTCTGTTTTAAATAGTAAACTTTTCACAATAGCACCGACATCACAACTTAAAGCCATGGCTGCATCTTGTGCTGTTCTTGCAGAATTTTCTAAAATTACGACATCTAAGGATTGGTCAAAATCTTTAAGAAATTTTTCTGCTCTTTTAACAGCTTCTTTATCTAATAAGTCCATATTTCAACTAATAATTGATTGATAATTTAACAAATAATGTTGTAATTGACATGTGAAAAACGCATAGGTGATATTTAGTAATCAAACAATATTATTAAGAAAACATTTGTTATTAATTTAACACAAAATTTAAAAAAAAGGAGAAACAATGACTGCTAGTAATGTTTTAAAATTCATGAAGGAAAAAGAGGTTGAGTTTGTTGACTTGAGATTTACTGACCCTAGAGGAAAACTTCAACATTTAACAATGGATTGCACTATCGTTGATGAAGAAATGTTAAACGAGGGTGTGTTCTTTGATGGCTCATCTATTGCTGGATGGAAGGCAATTAACGAATCTGATATGATTTTAATACCAGACACTACTAGACTTGTTATGGATCCCTTTACATCTCACAACACATTAATTCTTTTTTGTGACATTTTAGATGCCGTTAAAAGATCTCCATATGAAAGAGACCCTAGAGGAACTGCTAAAAAAGCAGAAGAATATTTAAAAAAATCTGGTGTAGGTGATAAAGCTTTTTTTGGTCCTGAACCTGAATTTTTTGTTTTTGACGATGTTAGAATTAATAATGAACCCAACAACACTGGTTTTAAAATAGATAGTAAAGAAGGTCCTTATAATTCTGGAACAGAGTATGCAAATGGAAACATGGGTCATAGACCTCCAGTAAAAGGTGGATATTTTCCAGTGCCTCCAGTTGATAGTGAACAAGACATGCGAAGTGAATATTTAAAAAGTTTGAAAGAGGTAGGTATTAAAGTTGAAAAACATCACCACGAAGTAGCCCCAAGCCAACATGAACTTGGTATGTACTTTGGAACTCTTGTTGATCAAGCTGATAATGTTCAATTATATAAATATGTAGTTCAAATGGTTACACATTCATTTGGAAAGACAGCAACTTTTATGCCAAAACCAATTGCAGGAGATAATGGTTCAGGCATGCATATTCATCAATCAATTTGGAAAGATGATAAGCCAGTTTTTTCTGGTGATGCTTATGCTGGGTTATCGGAAACAGCACTTCATTACATTGGTGGTATTTTAAAGCATGCAAAAGCAATTAATGCTTTTTCAAATGCAACAACAAACAGTTACAAAAGATTAATTCCAGGATTTGAAGCTCCTGTTCTGCTTGCTTACTCTGCAAGAAATAGATCTGCTTCTTGTCGTATACCAATTTCATTAAGTAAAAATGGTGCAAGATGTGAAATAAGATTTCCAGATGCATCTGGAAATCCTTATTTAACTTTTGCTGCTATGCTTATGGCTGGTTTAGATGGAATTAAAAATAAAATACACCCAGGTGAATCTTTTGATAAAGACCTTTATGAATTACCTCCTGAAGAAGTTAAAAATATTCCAACTGTTTGCGGCTCATTAAGAGAGGCCATGGAAAGTTTAGATAAAGATAGAGAGTTTTTAACTGAAGGTGGTGTATTTACTGACGATCAAATTGATGCTTACATTGCATTAAAATTTGAAGAGATACATAGATTTGAACATGCACCTCATCCTGTAGAATTTGAGATGTATTACAGTAGCTAAGACTAATTACTGTCTAGTTGTTGCAATTGTATCTTTGTTAATTCCTTTTTTAACAACGTAATCCTGTGTGCCGTTAGCACCAGTGTTTACTTCTTTTCGAAGCGTCTTAAAGAAAGTTCTTTCCTTCAGTGACTTTTCTAAAGATTTAACAAGATTTTTAAATTCAAATTTATTCATACCTAATTAATACCCTAGATATGCGATATTTGCAATACTGATATGCGCTAAAGTAATATTAAACTTTAAATGATTCACCACAGCCACAACGCTCTGATTCATTAGGGTTATTGAATACAAATGATGAAGAGAATTCTTCTTTTTTATAATCCATTTCAGTACCTAATAAGTACATAACAGCTGCAGCATCCACAAAAACCTTAACACCTTTGTCCTCAATTATTTCATCTGATGGATTAATTTCTTTTGCATATTCCATTACATAAGACATGCCAGCACAACCACCAGACTTAACTGCAACTCTAACACCAATTGAATTTGTCTCAACTCCAGACATAATTTCTTTAATACGACTTGCAGCATTGTCGCTTAATTTAATTATAGGATTCATTATAGATTTAACTCCAATTTAGCAGATTCTGACATCATTGATTTTTCCCAAGGTGGTTCAAAAACTAAATCTAGATCAACTTCTTCAATGCCTTCTACTTGCATTGCGCTATCTTTAACTTCCTGAGGTAAGCTTTCTGCAACAGGACAGTTCGGTGTAGTCAAAGTCATTATAATTTTAGCTTTAGACTCTTTTACCTTAACATCATAAATTAGACCTAATTCATAAATATTGACCGGTATCTCTGGGTCATAAATTTTTCTAATCTCAGCTATTACTTGTTCTCTTAAATCCATAATTTAATCTAATTTTTCAGTATTAATTTCTTCTTGTGTGTTGTCAATTGCAGAAATTAAGGTATGCCATGATAAAGTTGCACATTTTACTCTCATTGGATACTGTTTTACTCCAGATAAGCACATTAATTTAGTTTTTTCATCTTCTTCTAGGTTTTTTGATTTTAATTCAGGATTCTCTTTAATCATTCCTAAAAAATCATTTACAATTTCTTTAACTTCTACTTCTTCTTTTCCTTTAATTAAATCAGTCATAATTGACGCTGAGGCCATTGAAATTGCACAACCACTACCTTCAAATGAAATATCTTCTACTTTTTTATTCTCATCAAGTTTTAAAAATATATGAACATTATCACCACATAACGGATTCTTGCCCATTGCATCTTTATTAAAATTTTCAGTTTTTCTTAGGTTGCGTGGGTTTTTACCATGCTCTAAAATTATTTCTTGATAAAGTTCTCTTATATTCATTAAATATTAAAAATTTTCTTACAGTTGTTGATGGAATTATTAAGTTGATCCAGATCATCTTTTGTATTGTAAACACCTAATGAGGCACGTGCACTTGCTGGTATTCCTAATTTGTCATGTAGAATTTGACAGCAATGATGTCCTGCTCTAATAGCAACACCATCTTCATCCAGTATTGTGGCTATGTCATGTGGATGAACACCTTCTATTGTAAAGGATAAAACTGCTGATCTGTGTTTTGGGTTACCAATTAATTTAACTGAATTATTTTTTCTTAAAATTTCTTGACCATACTGGATTAATTCTTGCTCATGCTTAATCATGTTTTCAATTCCAATTTTTTCTAAAAATTTTATAGATTGATCAAATGCTATAACTTGAGCGGTTGCCATAGTTCCAGCTTCATATTTGTTAGGTAAATCACCATATGAAATACTATCTTTTTTTACATCTTGGATCATTCCACCACCACCTTGATAAGGCGGTAATTCTTCTAGCCACTTTTTCTTTGCGTATAAAACACCAAGACCTGTTGGTCCGTACATTTTATGGCAAGAAATAGCATAAAAATCACAGTCAATATCTTGCATATCAAGTTTTAAATGAGGAGCACCTTGGCATCCATCCACTAGAACCGCAATACCTTTTGAATGAGCAAATTCTGTTATTTCTTTAACAGGCAAAACTGATCCCGTTACATTAGACAAGTGTGTAATTGCGATCAATTTAGTTTTTGATGTTATTTTTTTCTCAATACTTTCTAAGGTAATTTCTCCATCATCATTGATCTCTGCAAATTCTATCTTTACACCCTTAGATTGTCTTAAAAAATGCCAGGGTACATAATTAGAATGATGTTCAAGTTCTGTTATAAGGATTTCATCACCTTCTTCTAAAAATTTTTGGCCATAGGTATTAGCTACAAGATTAATTGCCTCAGTAGCACCTTTGGTGAATACAATTTCATTTTTATCTTTAGCGTTAATATATTTTTGAACAGAAGATCTTGTGTTTTCATAAAGGTTAGTTGCTGCTACTGCTAAATAATGAACGCTTCTACCTGTATTTGAAAATTCATTTGTATAAAAATCATTAACTCTATCAATTACAGATTGTGGTTTTTGAGATGAATTGGCACTATCAAGATAAACAAGATCATTATTTTGAACTTTATTATTAAATATTGGAAATTCTTTTTTAATATTTGCTATGCTCATTCTACTACTCCCATCATATCTTTGATTAAATTTTTGATTTCTAAATCGGTAATTTTTTCAACTGCATCCATTAAAAAACCATTAATTAATAATTCTTTTGATTGCTGACGACTTAAACCTCGTGACATTAGATAAAATATCGAGTCTTCGTCTAAGTTACCTGAAGTTGATCCATGTGAACATTTCACATCATCTGCGTAAATTTCAAGTTCAGGTTTGCCATCAAATTCTGTATTTTCATTTAAAAGCAAAGCTTTACTAAGTTGATAACCATTTGTTTTTTGTGCTTTTTGGTCAACAAAGATTTTACCTTGATAGATACCTTTAGATTTATCATTTAAAACAGTTTTGATTAACTGATAGCTTTTTGTATTTTCTGCTAAATGATTTATGTTAGTTTTAATTTCATGATGTTGTGAGTTTTTCAAATTTATCACACCATTAATAAATGCCGAACTGTATTGATCGTTTAAATTACAATTTACTTCATTTTTGATAAATTTAGATCCTGTTGAAAAAATAAAATTTTCAGAGATACTATTTTTATCAAGATTAATATTATTATAAAAATATTTAATATTAGAGTTTTTTTTGTGATCAATCTTGTAGCTTTTAAGGATAGCATCTTGAGCAATATCAAAATTTTGAGTTATGTTAATGAAATTATTTTCAGACTGATCATCAAATATAGTAACTAATTTCAAATTACTATTTTTTTCTAATCTAATGTCTGTTCTTAAATTGAGTGCAGTTGAATTAACATCTTCAGTAGTAATATTGTATAAAATTAATGGCTTATTTAATGAATAATTCTCTTTAACGATAATACCAATATGTGCACTAGCTAGAGCATGATTTAAAGATACCAATGAATTAATTTCTTCAGTATTGTTGTTTAAATCTAAATCATTATTGATTAAAACTTTAGTGTCATCTTCGTGCTTGATGTCTATTTTTGAGATAGCTCCATTAATAAAAATAATCTTATTATGTTCGAACTTATTAATTAACGATATTTGCTCTTTAGACTCGTAAGTCTTATCATCATAAAAACTTAAATTTTTAATATTAGATGAGATTATTTGACTTAAATCTGAAAATTTCCAATCTTCAATTCTTTTATTTGGAAAGCCTTTATTGATAAAATTTGTTAGATTTTTCTTTCTAAGCTCAACATCACTTTCAGAAAATTTAAAATTTTCTGTCATTTTATTAAAATCTGATTTTAATTGTTCAATCATTTAACTAAGTGTTTCGTATCCTTTACTTTCTAATTCTATTGCCAATTCAGATCCTCCAGATTTAACAATTTGACCATCAATTAAAACATGAACAAAATCTGGTTTAATATAATCAAGCAATCTTTGATAATGGGTAATGATTAAAAAAGAACTATCTTTACTTCTTAAGGCATTCACACCCTCGGATACTATTTTTAAAGCATCGATATCAAGTCCAGAATCTGTTTCGTCTAGAATAGACAGCTTAGGATTTAATATAGACATTTGAAGTATTTCATTTTTTTTCTTTTCTCCACCAGAAAAACCTACATTTAATTGTCTACTTAATATCTTTTCATCAAATTTTAATTCACCTGCTTTTTGCTTAACTAATTTTAAGAATTCAATGGCATCTAATTCTTTTTCACCTTTAGCTTTTTTGATTGCATTTAGAGATGTTTTTAAAAATATATTGGTATTAACTCCTGGTATTTCCAATGGATATTGGAATGCTAAAAATATTCCTTTATGAGCTCTTTCTTCAATCTCTAAATCTAGAAGATTTTCATTAAAATATTTTAATTCACCAGTAACAGTGTAGCCTTTTTTTCCTGAAAGAACATTTGATAGAGTGCTTTTTCCAGATCCATTAGGACCCATAATTGCATGTACTTCTCCTGGTTTAATTTCTAAATTTAACCCTTTTAAAATTTCTTTATTATCAATATTTGCTTTAAGATTTTTAATTGCTAACATTAACCAACACTCCCTTCTAAACTAATTCCTACTAGTTTTTGAGCCTCAACAGCAAATTCCATTGGTAATTGTTGTAGAACCTCTTTGCAAAAACCATTAACTATTAAACTAACGGCTTCTTCTTGATTTAAACCTCTTTGATTACAATAGAACAATTGTTCGTCACTAATTTTTGATGTAGTTGCTTCATGCTCAATATTTGAGCTAGAATTTTTATTCTTTATGTATGGAACTGTGTGTGCTCCACACTTGTTACCCATCAAAAGAGAATCGCATTGAGTAAAATTCCTCGCATTGTCAGCATTTTTTGCAATATCTACTAACCCTCTATAGGTGTTGTCTGCAAAACCTGCTGAAATACCTTTTGATATTATTTTGCTCTTTGTATTTTTGCCCAAATGAATCATTTTAGTACCTGTGTCCGCTTTTTGATGATTATTTGTTATTGCTATTGAATAAAATTCTCCAACAGAATTATCACCCATCAATATACAGCTTGGATATTTCCATGTAATTGCTGATCCTGTTTCAACTTGTGTCCAAGATATTTTTGAATTTTTTCCCTTACACAAACCTCTCTTAGTTACAAAATTATAAATTCCACCTATTCCATCTTTGTCTCCGGGGTACCAATTTTGTACTGTTGAATATTTTATTTCTGCATCATCTAGTGCAACTAGTTCTACATTTGCTGCATGTAATTGATTTTCATCTCTCATTGGTGCTGTACACCCTTCTAAATAACTTACATAACTTCCTTTATCAGCAATGATCAAAGTTCTTTCAAATTGACCTGTTTCTGTAGCATTAATTCTAAAATAAGTAGAGAGTTCCATCGGACATCTTACACCTT
>Ga0307986_10000818_pt1 | contig 23008 bp, 22 predicted proteins | sample EllFjometageno82_FD_203170 | JGI IMG/M metagenome (GOLD analysis project Ga0307986, IMG submission 203170) | Marine microbial communities from Ellis Fjord, Antarctic Ocean - #82 | ecosystem: Environmental > Aquatic > Marine > Unclassified | place: Southern Ocean | collected 2014-10-09
AGTACTGATATAAGAAAAACACTATTAATCATTAAAATTATGTTCAAACTTTTCAAAAAAAAAACAATTATTCCTCACGTTAGATTAACAGGAGTTATTGGTAATGCTGGTAGATTTAATAAAGGTATGGATCTTGCAGGCCAGCAAGATATTCTTAAAAAAGCTTTCTCTATTAAAAAAGTTAAACATGTCGCGATCTCAATAAACTCTCCAGGAGGTTCGCCGGTTCAATCGCACTTAATTTATAGTTACATCAGACAACTTGCTGATAAAAAAAAAATTAAAGTTTTAATATTTGCAGAAGATGTTGCTGCTTCAGGTGGATATTTAATTTCATGTGCCGGAGACGAAATTTATGCTAACTCTAGTTCAATTATAGGATCAATTGGCGTTATTTCCGCTTCATTTGGTTTTAAAGAATTAATTAAAAAAATGGGCATAGAAAGAAGAATTTATACAGCAGGTAAAAACAAAAGCACACTTGATCCATTTGTGGATGAGAAAGAAGAAGACATCAAAAGACTTAAAGACATTCAATTAGAGCTCCATGCAGACTTTATAAAAATCGTTGAGACAAGTAGGGGAAAAAAATTAAAAGATCCTGAAAAAAATAATATTTTTACAGGAGAATTTTGGACAGGTGCGTCTGCTCTGAAACTTGGTTTAATAGATGGGATTGGTAACGCTGATCAAATTTTAAAAGAAAAATTTGGCGAAGAAGTTGTTATTAAAAAATTTGAAAAACAAAAAAGTTGGTTGGGACGAAAACTTTCAGCTTCTGTTGAAGGCCAATTGAGTAACGCCCTTAATTCAATAGAAGATAAATCAGCGTGGCAAAAATTTGGTTTGTAGATGCCAAAAAAAATAATAAAAGAAAATAAAGTTTTGTCTTTTCAAGACATCATTATGAATCTTCAAAAATTTTGGGGAAAGTACGGTTGTCTAATCTTACAACCTTACGATATTGAAGTGGGCGCTGGTACTTTTCATCCAGCAACAACACTAAGATCACTAGGACCTAAACCTTGGAAAGCTGCTTACGTTCAGCCGTCAAGAAGACCAACGGATGGCAGGTACGGCAAAAACCCAAATAGACTACAGCACTATTATCAATTTCAAGTAATTATTAAACCATCTCCAAAAGATATTAAGCAAATTTATCTTAAAAGCTTAGCATCTATTGGAATTGACACAAAGAAACACGATATAAGATTTGTAGAAGACGATTGGGAAAGCCCAACACTTGGTGCGGCCGGCTTAGGCTGGGAAGTATGGTGTGATGGTATGGAAGTTACTCAATTCACTTATTTTCAACAAATGACTGGAATTGAATGTAAGCCAGTACCAGTTGAATTAACTTACGGTCTAGAAAGACTTTGTATGTTTGTACAAGGTAAAAAAAATGTTTATGATTTAGACTGGAACAACGAAGGAGTTAAATATAAAGAGGTTTTCTTTCAAGCAGAGAAAGAGTTTTCAGCTTATAATTTTGAATTTGCTAATACGGAAACACTATTAAAGAGTTTTGAATTTGCAGAGTCGGAGTGTAAAGCCTTACTTGAAAAAAAATTAGCTTTACCAGCCTATGACCAGTGTTTGAAAGCCAGTCATGTCTTTAATTTATTAGATGCTAGAGGGGTTATTGGGGTTGCTGAGAGAACAGGATACATAAATAGAATAAGAGAATTAGCTAAAGGTTCTGGTGCAGCTTGGTTAAGTACCCAGGTTTGATATGGCTGAATTTTTATTAGAACTCTATAGTGAAGAAATTCCTCATGGTCTGCAAATTAGTGCAAGAGAAGGAATTAAAAAAGATTTATTAAAATCATTAGAAGAAGAAAGCATTAAATACAAGACGGCAGAAGTTTATTCCACACCCACACGTCTAGCACTTTTAGTACATGATCTACCAACTGAAATTAAAATAGAGGCAAAAGAAGTGAGAGGGCCAAAAGTTGGAGTTCCTGAAAATATTATAGAGGGCTTCATGAAATCTCACCAAATTATAAAAAAAGATCTTTTTGAAAAGATAGAAGAAAAAGGAAATTTTTATTGTTTTAAAACATCAGTAAAGAAAATTCCAACAGAAAATCTTTTAACAAAGTTAATACCCAAAGCCATAGGATCTGTTAATTGGAAAAAATCCATGCGCTGGTCAGACCACGACTTAATGTGGGGAAGGCCCTTAAGATCAATTTTAGCTATCTTTAACAACAAACAACTTAAATTTGACTACCATCATTTAACAAGCACTGATGGAGTGATTATTGTAGATAATTTTATTGATAAGATAAAAAAAATTAAAAACTTTAAAGAATATGAGTCTTTGCTCAAAGAAAATAAAATTTCTTTAAAACAAGAAGATAGAAAAAAAAATATTATCAAAAAATTTCAATCGATCTGTAAAACTAAAAATTATCTTGAAAATTTTAATGAAAAGTTAGTAGAAGAAGTGGTTAATATTACTGAAAATCCTAACGTTATTTTAGCTGATTTTGATAAAGAGTATTTAGAAATACCTAAGGAAATTATCATTTCTACACTGCAAAGACACCAAAGATACTTTCCCTTATTTGATTCAAAAAATAGACTGACTAATAATTTTTTAATTGTAACAAATAAACCTGACACCCAAAATGTTATTAAAGATGGAAATAAAAGAGTAATCTTAGCTCGTCTAGCTGATGCCAAATTTTTCTGGGACAAAGACAAAGCTAAAAATTTAATTAAACAAATTAGCAAATTAAAAGAGATAACCTTTTTTGAAAAAATCGGAACAATTTATGATAAAACACAGCGTCTTAGAAAATTAGCTGCTTTCATTTCTGATCAACTGCATATTAACAAAGAAAAAATTGAGATTGCTGCTTCTATTGCTAAATCAGATTTAAAATCAGAGTTAGTTGGTGAATATCCAGAGCTTCAAGGCATCATGGGAAAACATTTTGCACTTGCGCAAGGGTTTGAAGAAGACGTAGCTAATGCAATAAGTGACCATTATTTACCAACAGGATTGTCATCACCAGTTCCAAAGAAACCTCTAAGTTACGCAGTCTCTATTATTGATAAGCTAGACAGCTTAGTTGGCTTCTTTTTAATTAACGAAAAACCTACAAGTTCTAAAGATCCATTTGCCTTAAGAAGAGCGGCAATTGGTTTACTAAGAATAGTTATAGAAAATAATTTAGAGCTTAAACTTAAAGATTTAACTTCTTATGCGGTGCGATTGTACGTAGATCAGGGAGTTAAAGCAGAAAATAATCAGGTTGAAAAAGATATATTAGATTTTCTTAAAGAAAGAATGAGAAATATTTTAAAAGAGAAAAAAATTAAACCAGATATTGTTGAAGCTGCAATTAGTTCACATATTGGTGATAATTATTTGGTTCTTTACAAAAAAAGTATGGTGATGAATAAAAACTTTAACAAAAATATAGGCAAGGATGCAATTTACTCATTTAAAAGAGCCTCAAGTATTCTTGATCACGAAAGTAAAAAATTAACTAAAGAACTAACAGGAAGACCAGATGCAGTTTTATTTAGAAAAGATGAAGAAAAATTTTTATTTGAAAAACTTAATGAAATTAGAAAATCATTCACAGTCAAAGAGGACAGAAAAGATTACGAGGAATTACTTGCAAAATTAGCCGAACTTAAAGAACTCACAGACAGCTTTTTTGATAATGTTGTAGTAAATGATGAAAACCAAGATATTAAAAATAATCGTCTAGAACTATTATCAATGTTTTGTAAAACTTTTAATAATTATGTTAATTTTGCTAAACTTGATGGTGCTTAAATTCTGTGTATAGTAAAATTTAAAAATTCTTAACATGAATAGAAAAATTTCTCACATCAATGATTCTCAAAGAAAAAGTGATGATCCCAATCGTCATAATTTAAAAAAATTTGATAGCAATGAAATTGGTCTAGTTTTATCAGCGAATACACAAATTTTAATGAAACACTGGATAAAATTTCAACAAAAATGGACGAATAATATTTTCAAGCAATTCAAAGATTACGAAAAATATCTTATTATAATGTATTTAGTATCTAGATCTTGGGAAGATGGTAATTTATTTAAATTTTACTCAATGGACAAATACCATGCTGAAGAGAATATTAGTTTATCAAGTATTAGTCTTTTGGAGTTATCAGAGAATTTAAAAATTCCAAAGGAAACCATAAGACGTAAGCTAGTCGAATTAGAGAAAAAAAGTTTAATTAAAAGAAAAGGTCAGAAAATTTTTTTGACAAAGTCAGTCTTAAATCTACAAAAACCTGAGGATTCAATAAAAAACATATCAATTTTTTTAGAAAAACTATCAATTTTATTGTCAGCGCAAGACTGGTTCGGTCCATCTATCAATAGAGGAGATGTAGAATTATATTTTAAAAAATATTACACACTATTTTGGAATCGTTATTTTAAATTACAAATTCCTTTTCTAGTTAGGTGGAAGATAATCTTTGATGATTTAGAAACCTTTGTAATATGGGCGAATATAGGCATAAATCAGAATATAATTTTAGAAAAAAAATTTAATGAGTTGAATATAAAAAACAACAACCTATGTTCGAAAAAAGAGGAGTATATAGACGACATTATAAATATGAGCGATACGCAAGTAAATGAATCTATGTATGGGTTAAATGCATCGTCAATTTCTGATATTTCTCATATACCAAGAGCAACAGTGATTAGAAAATTAAATAAACTTTCAAAAGAAAAAATTATTAAAAGAAATAAAAAATTAGAATACCTTTTAACCAGCGCAGGCAAGTTGAATAAAGAAATTAAAGCTAACTATTTGATTAATCAAAAAAACATAGTACTATTTGTAACTGATATTTTTAACTTAATTAAAAAATCTTCACTCAAAATATAATACAATTAACCATGATAATAGTTTCAAAATTTGCTCCAATTGTACTTTTTTATATTATGCTATGCATAGGCATGAGCACTAATATCAAAAATTTTGTTAAAGTTTTTAAGAATTTAAAAACTTTACTAGTTGGACTGACTTCACAAATTGTTATCTTACCATTCATAGGAATCTTATTAGCAATTTTTCTGACGGACGATCCTGTGCTTAAAGTAGGTATTATTCTAATTATGTGTATGCCAAGTGCTGTTGCCTCTAATTATGTAACTAAATTAGCAAATGGAAATATAGCGTTATCTGTTTCTTTAACTGCTATAACAGCTTCTTTATCTTTTATAACTATACCTTTCATATTCACAGTAGTCTCACCTATGTTTATAAGTGAAACAATTGTCTTGCAGGATTTAGACTTTAAAAAAATGTCTATATCTCTATTACTTATGACTACTATACCTGTGTTTATAGGCATATTTATTAATACAAAATTTCATATATTTATAAAAAAAATAAATAAGTTTCTTTCATACTCTTCCTTGTTCTTATTTTTACTTATAATAATTGGAGCATGGATTGTAGAATGGGTTAATGTAATTGAGTATTATAAAACAATAGGAGTTTTGGTAGCGCTTTTATCAGCAGCAGTTTTAATTATGGTAAATATTTTAGTAAATATATTTAAGCTAAACTTAGAAAGTAAAAGAACAATAGTTATAGAAACTTTCGTCCAAAATGGCGTAATGGCAATTATTGTTGGAGAATTAACTTTAGGATTTGGTAACGGCTACATGGCAATAGCAGCCGTCTATGCTTTATTTCAATACAAAGTACTTTGCGCTTGGTGGTTAACGAAGAAATTTGCATCAAGTATATAATAATTTATAAATTTTAAAGCAGCTATATGTTTGAGTTTACTCACTCGCTTAAAGCATGGTGTGCCGAATTGTAACATTTAAAAATTATCGAAAGGTTATAGAAGACGTCAGTTTTGTGTGATTTAGACATATTTTGTTTCCCCTTAATTAAATTAAGTTACGCAAAACTAAACTATTTTTTAAAAATTTTACCGGCTAAGCTCTAAACAGAAATCGAAGTTTTATTAATACAGGATGTATTTAATTTTAAAAAAAATAAAATATTAAAATAATTGATAGAACTAAAAATCCTAAAGCCATAGATTTTCTTTTTTCTCGCCTTTTTTCAGTGAGTATTCTTTTAATTAAATGTTCAATATTAGGTCTCGCTGTTTTATCTATATTATTTTGAGATGTAGCACGTGAGGTTGAAAGGTTTTCTGTAGAAAAATTATTTTCTTTATATTGTTGGCTCATTTATACAACTTATAGAGGTAAACATGAATATTAAAACAATCCATATGTTCACTATGGGTTAGACAAAAGCTAGTGTTAAATTTTAAGACTTTTATTAATTTATAGAGGCAATACTAAAAAGCATTACCGCTACAAAAGTTAAATTGTCTTTGGATCTTTTTTTAAATGTTTTAAGATCTTTCCAGTATTTTTACCTTCTTTAATAGTATAGCCACTCGTACCACCGGCATTTACTTCTACTGCTTTTCTAGATCTACTTAACTGATTAACAAGTTTAGCCTCAGACAAATTTCGGCTGAACTTATTAAGCAAATGCGCATATCTTTTTATCATTACATCTCCTTTTTTGTTATTCAACCTACTTTTAACTCATGTAGATGAGCCACTTTTAAACCATGTGAATGGTTAAATAATCTTACTATAAATGAAGCTGAAAGGTCAATTTAAAAATACTAGTTCAATATAAGGGAAAAATCGAAAGTTTTAGCGCTATGGGTGATAGCTCCCACGGAAATTCTATTAATACCCGTATTAGATATTTTTTTAATATTCTTTAGGTCAGCATTACCTGAGTATTCAGTTTCATATTTATTTTTACAAATTTTCAAACATTTTCTTAATTGTTTTGTATTCATATTATCGAATAGTAGCCTTTTAAATTTAAGCCCTAACACTTGCTGTAACTGTTTTAAATTTTCAATCTCTACAGTTACAATTTTTTTAGTTTTAATAGCTTTTTTTACTAAATCTTTTAAACTTTCTTCTGCACTTATATGATTATCTTTTATTAATATTTCATCACTTAAATTATATCTATGATTGTGACCTCCACCTTTTTTAACAGCGTATTTTTCTAATAATCTTAAATTTGGTGTAGTTTTTCTTGTGCAACAAATTTTAGTTTTTTTATTAACTTTTTGAGTGAATTGATTAGTTAATGTTGCGATACCAGACGCATGATTCAAAAAATTTAGGGCCGTTCTTTCAGCGGTTAAAATAGTTTTTGTTTTGGCTTTTATTTCAGCTATAACTTTATTCTTTTTAACTCTAGATCCATCTTTAACTTTATTTATGAAAATTGTTTCTTTACCTATAATCTTGAAAGCTGCTCTACAGAAGTCTAAACCAGCAATAACTCCATTTTGTTTTGCAATTATTTTTGCTTTTATACTTTTATTTTTAAAACTGATTAGCTTAGTTGTAATATCTCCAAAAGGTCTAAGATCTTCCTCGAGGGCTTGTTTAACAATTGAGTTGATATAGTTTTGATTTACTTTTGACACCGTAGCTTAACGACCAATTTCAGTCATTCTTAGCACTGATTTTCTTGCAGCATCTGAAATTTTTTTATCAATAATAATTTCATTAGTCTCATTTTTTAGACAATCTAAAATTTTCTCTAAATTAATTTTTTTCATATAAGGACAAAGATTACACGGCTTAACAAATTCTACTTCAGGATTATCAGCTTCAACATTATCGCTCATAGAACATTCCGTAACTAACATAACTTTTTTTGGTTTATTTTTATTTACATAGTCAGCCATTCCAGATGTTGATCCTGCAAAATCAGATGCCTTAATCACATCGGGTGGACATTCTGGATGTGCTATAATTTTTATTCCTGGATTTGCAGCTCTAACTTCTTCAACTTCTTGTGCTGTAAATTTTTCATGAACGATACACGTACCTTTCCAAGAAATAATTTTAACATTTGTATTGCTAGCTACATAATTTGCTAAATATTGATCAGGAAGAAAAATTACTTTATCTACATTTAATGACTCTACAACTTTTACTGCATTAGCTGACGTACAACATATGTCAGTCTCAGCTTTAACATCTGCAGAAGTATTAATATAGGAAACAACAGGAACGCCCGGATATTTTTGTTTAAGTAACCTTACATCGTCACCCGTAATAGATGCTGACAATGAACAACCCGCAGACATATCAGGCAATAAAACTTTTTTTGATGGATTCATAAGTTTTGCTGTTTCAGCCATAAAGTGCACACCACAAAGTACAATGATACTCGCTGAAGTTTTAGCGGCTTCGACTGCTAGGGCAAGAGAATCTGCGGAGATATCAGCAACCCCATGATAAATTTCTGGTGTTTGATAGTTGTGAGCTAAAATAACAGCATTCTTTTCTATTTTTAGCTTATTAATTTTTTCAATAAGCGGAGCATGAATCTTCCACTCTATTTCAGGAACAGATTTAGAAATTTTTTTATAAATTTCGGCTATTGAACTATTAAACTGTTGTTGTGTAGACATACTTATTCTAGTCTACCAACTTGCAGTAAATTTGTCATTATTTTATTGTCGCATATAATGCGCGGTCGTGCTGAAATTGGTAGACAGGCACGGTTGAGGGCCGTGTGGGGCAACCCATGAGAGTTCAAATCTCTCCGACCGCACCAAAATAAAAAAACTAATCTAAAAAATATAGCTATAAACTAGTCTAGAGCTAGTTATTAAAATAAGAACATAAATTATATTGTAGAATAAAGCCTCTTCAATATATTTTAGTATTTGATAACCAATTAAGATTCCCACAACAGAAAGCGGAAAAAGCATCATTGATTGACTGAAACTCTCAAGAGTAATCATGGATAGGTTTATATAAAAAGGAAATTTAATTAAATTAACAAATGTAAAAAAAATAACCCTTGTTCCAACATATATTTCTTTTTTCATTCTTAAAGGTAGAAGATAAATACTTGTTGGCGTTCCTCCAGCGTGAACACAAAAACTAGTAAAGCCAGCAATAGTTGAACAAACACTACCTTTTAATAAAGATTTTTTAGTAGGAATAAGTTTATTTTTTTTAAATAAAAAATAATGCGCTGAAAAAAGAAATCCCATCAAACCTACAATAAATTTTAATAAATCTTCTGAAAAATAAGAAAAAGTTACAGAACCAACAAAAATTCCAACAGCTGAAAACGGAACTATTAATTTTAAAGTATCGAGATCAAATTCTTTTCTAAATCTATAAACAGCAATAAAGTCCGAAAGAATAAGTATAGGCAAGATAACTGCTAAAGCTTGTCCTAAAGGCATAACAACAGTCATTAATGGAATAGAGATTAGTGCAATCGATCCTCCCAATCCTGATTTAGCAATACCAAAGATAATAATTGCAGGAACTACGCAAAGAAAAAATAAAAGATTGACCTCCATTTTAAAGCTTAAAATGAGAAGGGACTAGTATTTGAACATTAGTCTCATTAACTTTTAAATCTTCTTTACAAAATTCTGAAAAACTTGGGTCAAAAATTTTTATTAATGCAAAAGGGTAGGCACCACCAATTAAAACCTTTCCAACCACCCTATCTTTAAATTTGATTTCATCCAAAATTTTTAAATTATCTTTTGCAATAATTGGAATAAGTTTTCGTCTAACTTTATTTTTTAATTTCATTCTTGCGGTATTTTCTTGACCGACGTAACAACCTTTTTTAAAATCAATAGCATTCAATTCTTCAAAATTAGATTCTAAGCTAAATAAGTTATCTTGAAGATTTTTTATTCCTTGGATAGGTATCCCTTCTGCATGAGCAGCCTTTAAATAATTGGACTTATCTACAATTTTTAAATTCAATTTTTTTATTGTAAGGTGTAATTTTTCAAGACTTGATAAAATTCTGGCTCCTAATTTTTCCGAACGGGTGTCTAAAAAATAAGGACTTTCTCGGTAAAATATAGTCTTTTCTTTAGAGTCTACTTCATTTTGAATTTCTTTAAATTTTTCTTCGCTAGTAACCCCAATTACATAAGACGATGACAAATCTTTAATTTCAACTTTAGATCTTAGTTTATATTTTAAGAGGTGTTTAATAAGTTCTTCTTTAAAAGTATTGTCACAATCTAACAAAAATCCTTCACTACTTTTTATAATAAAAAATTCATATAAATATTTACCTTGGGGTGTAAAAATCCCTGAAAATATCGAACTAGACTCACTTACTTTATCAATATCATTGCTAATTATGTTTTGTAGAAAATCTTTAGCGTCAGGTCCTTCAATAGCAATTAAACCCCGATCTTCAAGTATAACGATTTGATTTTTTTCCATATTTGCAAGTTTACAATGTATAATATATTTAAGTAATCATGTCTGAAAATTATAGTCTTATTATTAAAAATGGATCTTGTTATGTTAATGGTAGATTAGAGAAAACAGATATTGCCTTAGCTGGTAATAAAATCAAAAAAATTGGTAAAGTAGAAGTAAATGGCACCAATGTATTTGATGCTTCAGATAAACTTGTCTTACCAGGGATAATCGATACTCAAACACATTTTAGAGAACCCGGTTCAACAGACAGAGAAGATTTAGAAAGCGGAAGTAGAGCGGCAGTACTTGGAGGCGTTACATCAGTATTTGAAATGCCAAACACCAATCCACCAACTTCTAATTTAATAGAGTTTGATAAAAAACTAAATTTAGCGAAAAATAGAATGCATTGTAATTATGCTTTTTATTTTGGTGCTACACCTGATAATGTTGATCAACTTTCAAAATTAAAAGACTTAAAGGGTTGTTGTGGCGTCAAACTTTTTGCTGGTTCTTCAACTGGTAAATTATTAGTTGATAAAGAAGCTGACATTGAAAAAGTCATTTCTCAAAGTGATAGAATAGTTTCTATTCATTCTGAAGATGAAGAAATATTAAATATGAGAAAAAAATTTATTAAAGAAGGAGACGTTCATTCTCATCCAGAGTGGAGAAATACAGAGTGTGCTATTTCGTCTACTCGAAGAGTAGTTAAAATAGCGGAAAGATATAATAAACAAATTCATGTATTGCACGTTACCACAAAAGAAGAAGTTGACTTTTTAGCAATGCATAAAAAAAATGTAACTTTTGAAATAACACCACAACACTTAACTTTATATGCACCAGATTGTTATGATAAACTAGGTACTTTTGCTCAAATGAATCCACCTATTAGAAAAAAAGAACATTACGATAGATTATGGACAGCAGTTAAAAATTCAGTTGTTGATGTTTTAGGTTCTGACCATGCACCACATTCAAAAGAAGATAAGAAAAAAAAATATCCCACTTCTCCCTCGGGCATGCCTGGAGTACAGACTATTCTACCCATTATGTTGAATCATATTAATAATGAAAAATTAAGTTTAGAGCAATTAATTAAATTAATGTGTGAAAATCCTTGTAAAATTTTTGGCATCAAAAAAAAAGGCTATATTAAAGAAGACTTTGATGCTGATTTAACAATTGTAGATATGAATAAAGAGCAAACTATTAAAAATGAAATGATGGCAAGCAAATGTGCTTGGACACCATTTAATAATTTTACTGTAAAAGGTTTTCCAACAGCAACAATAGTTAATGGTAAAATAGTAATGTTTGATGGAAAAGTTAGTACTGAAGGCTCAGGTCAGCCTTTAGATTTTTAATATATTATTTTCAATTAAATCTGCTTTTATCTCTTCTAAAATCATTGGATCATCAATAGTAGCTGGCATTTTATAAGGTTCATTATCAGCAATTTTTCTAACCGTTCCTCTTAAAATTTTTCCCGATCTTGTTTTAGGAAGTCTTTTAACAACAATTGCTATTTTAAAAGCCGCGACTGGACCAACTTTATCTCTAACCATTTTCACACATTCATCTGTAATTTCTTTTTTATCTTTAGTGACTCCTGCCTTCAAGGCCAGTAATCCGATTGGAATTTGACCTTTGAGTTTATCTGCTATTCCAAGAACAGCACATTCAGCTACATCTTGGTGTTCGGCTAATACTTCTTCTATTGCGCCCGTAGATAATCGATGACCTGCAACATTAATAACATCATCTGTTCGTGACATAATCCAAACATAGCCATCTTCGTCAATATGTCCTGCATCATATGTTTGATAATAACCTGGGTAAGTCGACATATAGTTTATTTTATACCTGTCGTCCGCTTCCCAAAGAGTTGGGAATGTCCCAGGAGGTAAAGGAAGTTTTATTACAATATCTCCCATAACACCTGGCTTAACTTCTTTTCTTTCAGGGTTTAATACTTTTACATCATATCCAGGCACTGGCTTGAAGGCCGAGCCATATTTAACTGGAAAAGACTCAATACCTGTACAATCAGCTGTTATTGCCCAACTCGTTTCAGTCTGCCACCAATGATCTATAACTGGAGAGTTTGATAGTTTTTCAAACCATTTAATTGTATCTGGATCAGCTCTTTCCCCAGCAAGAAATAACTTTTCAAATTTACTTAAATCATATTTTTTAAAAAATTCTCCATTAGGATCCTCTTTTTTTATAGCTCTAATAGCTGTTGGAGCCGTAAAAAGAGATTTTACTTTATGCTCAGAAATAACTCTCCAAAAAACTCCGGCATCAGGTGTTCCCACAGGTTTGCCTTCAAATAAAATAGTTGTACATCCATAGAACAATGGTGCGTAGACAATATAAGAATGCCCAACAATCCAGCCAATGTCACTTGCTGACCACCATACATCATCTTGATCAATATTATAAATATTTTTCATCGTCCATTTTAATGCAACAATGTGACCACCTATATCTCTCACGATCCCTTTTGGTAGTCCGGTTGTTCCTGATGTATAAAGAATATAAGCATAGTCGCTTCCCTTCATTTTTTCACAATCTGCTGGCTCAACATCTTTTAATGAATCTTCCCAAGAAATATCGATAGTAGCATCAAGTTCTGCTTTAAACTTTTCTCTTTGATAGATAATACATTTACTCGGTTTGTATTTTGCTAATTCTATTGCTTTATTTAACAGTGGTTTGTATTCAACTGTTCTTCCAGGTTCGTAACCGCATGAAGCAGATATAATTAGTTTTGCTTTAGAGTCGTCTATTCTACTTGCAAGTTCGTTTGCAGCAAAACCTCCAAAAACAACCGAGTGCACTGCACCAATTCTTCCACAAGCTAGCATAGCGATTACTGCCTCAGGAATCATAGGCATATAAATTATAACTCTATCTTTTTTTCCAACGCCTTGTTTCTTTAATGCACCAGCAAACAAAGCAACTTTATCTCGCAATTCACTGTAGGTTATTTTTTTTTGTGTATTTGTAATAGGACTATCATAAATAATTGCTATCTTTTCTCCTCGTCCATTGTTGATATGAATATCTAATGCATTATAGCAAGTATTCGTCACACCATCTTCAAACCATTTATAAAAAGGAGGATTATCAGTATTTAAAATTTTCGTTGGCTTTTCATACCAAAAAATATCATCAGAGATTTTTTCCCAAAAATCTTCTTTATTCTTTATAGATGAGTAATAAATTTCTTTATATTTAGACATTTTAATAATTTCATTTTTTATTATATTTAATTAACAACATAAAAAATAAAAAATCTAACTAAAATAGCATCATTATTAATTAATATTTAGAGCTTAATAGGTTTTAAATCTTTAAAAGGTGTGTAATTTTAAACCCTTGTCCTATTAGTTTTAATACTTATATTGAGTTTAATGCCAAAAATTACTTATATTACGCATGATAATAAAAAAAATACAGTTGAAGTCCCAACAGGTCTTTCTGTTATGGAGGGAGCCTTGCAAAATAACGTCGAGGGAATAGATGCCGACTGTGGGGGCTCAATGGCTTGTGCTACATGCCATGTTTATGTTTCAGAAAACTGGTTCAGTAAAATAGAAAAAATGCATGATGCAGAACAAGATATGTTGGACATGGCTTATGAGCCAAAAAAAAATAGTAGATTAAGTTGTCAAATTATTGTTTCAGATAAACTTGACGGACTAGAGGTAACAACTCCTGTAAAACAAACTTAAATGATAAAAACAGATGCAATTATAATTGGAGCAGGTCCAACAGGTTTGTTCGCAGTTCATCAACTTGGAATCATTGGATTGAAATGTGAAATTATAGACAACTTAGATCGAGCAGGTGGACAATGTATAGAGCTTTATCCAGACAAGCCTATTTATGACATTCCTGCCATTCCAGAGTGCACAGGGGAAGAATTGACAAATGGTTTATTAAAACAAGCAGCACCATTTAAAGCTAACTTTCATTTAAACCAAAGAGTAGAGGAAATAAAACAAGAAAATAATTTATGGATCTTAAAAACAAACAAAGGAAATTTATTTTCAGCACCTAATGTTATTATTGCTGGTGGTGTAGGTTCATTTGAGCCAAGAAAAATTATACTTAAAGAAGCTGAAAAATATGAAGGTAGTCAAATTTTTTATTCCGTAGCTAACAAAAACCTATTTCAAAATAAAAAAATCTCAATCTTTGGTGGAGGTGATTCAGCATTAGATTGGGCTTTAGAGCTTTCAAAAACGAACCATGTTACCTTAATACACAGAAGATCAGAGTTTCGAGGAGCTGCCCACACTTTAAATGAAGTCAAACAAAAAGAAAAAGAGGGTAAAATATTAATAAAAACGCCTTATAACTTAACCTCTATTGAAGGCGATAAGATCATGACAGGAATTGAAATTAAACATGAAGATGGAAAGCTAGAAAAAATTAAATCTGATTACATATTAAGTTTTTTTGGTCTTGTTATGAAGCTTGGTCCAATTGCTGAGTGGGGCTTAAACATTGATAAAAAAACCATTCCGGTTAATACTGAAACCTTTCAAACTAACAAGGAAGGTATTTTTGCTATTGGTGATATATGCACTTATCCAGGCAAATTAAAACTTATTTTGTCTGGTTTTCACGAGGGAGCTTTAGCTGCAAGAGCTTGCTTTAAGAGAGCTAAGCCAACTGAAACTTATAGATTTGAATTTACGACAGCTTCGAAAAATATTCACGAGAGGTTAGGTTTAAAAAAGTGATCGAACTTTTCACTTCAAACACTCCTAATGGAAAAAAAATTTCTATTATGCTTGAAGAGATAAAATATAACTACAAAGTAACTCTAGTTGACATATCAAAAGATGAACAGTTTAAGCCTGAATTTAAAAAAATAAGTCCTTTTAGCAAGATACCAGTAATCAAGGATCACAAGAACAACACGAGCATTTTTGAATCTGGAGCTATCTTGCTTTATTTAGGAGAGCAGAGTGGTCAATTTTATGATCAGGATAAAAAAACAATTATTAATCAATGGTTAATGGCCCAGATGGCTTACGTAGGACCTATGCTTGGACAGCACCATCAGTTTCACCACTATAATCCTGGCAAAAGTCAATTTGGAGAAGAAAGGTATTTTAAAGTTTGCACTAGAATTTATAAAGAATTAGATGAGAGGTTAGCCAAAGCAGATTATTTAGCTGGCGATTTTTACTCTATAGCGGATATTGCAACTTTTCCCTGGATTGCTAGACATGATTGGCATGACATTGGAATTAAAAATTATAAAAATTTAACAAGATGGTATAAATTGATTTCAAAAAGAGAAGCGGTTCAAAGAGGGTATGATCTTTTTAAAAAAAGTGAAAAAGTACCTAATATTTAATCATCAATAAATATCTTTTCATCACGCTCATGTCTTTCTTGTGCCTCGATTGAAAGTGTAGCGACAGGCCTTGCAGAGAGTCTTTTTAATCCAATCGGTTCAGAAGTTTCTTCACAATAACCATAAGTATCATCTTGAATTCTTCTGAGTGCTGATTCAATTTTTTCAATCAGCTTTCTACTTCTAGCTAAAGCTTTCATCTCAACTGATTTATCCGTGTAAGAAGACGCTTGATCAACCATATCTGCAGATGAGACGCTATCATCCGATGAGTTCAAAAGGTTAGTTAAGCTATTTGACTTAATTATATCAGATTTCCAACGAAGCAGTTCTTCTTTAAAAAATTGCTTATGCTTGGCACACATGTACTTTTCTTTACCATTAGGCTTATAATGATTTTTTTTTTGTAAACTTAATGCAGCCTTTTTAGCCACTTTTTTAGTTGTTTTTTTAATAGGTTTTTTTATCATATTTTAAAAAAGATGGGAGTATATGTTTCAAATTTTACGTGTCAATAGACTTTAAATTGTATTAATTTGCATAAAAATGATAAAAAAAAAAAATATTTCTTTAGTATTAAATTTATTCCTTTTTACACATCTGATTGTTTGGACGCTTGTTCCCTTTCTTTCAAACAAAAATTTGCCCTTAGATGTTATAGAAGCTTTGGCTTGGTCAAGTAATTTAGACTGGGGATTTGAAAAACATCCACCTTTAAGTGCTTTTTTTCCTGAAATTTTTTACCAAATATTTGGAAGGCAAGATTGGGCCTATTATTTATTAAGTCAAATTTTTGTTACCTTATCCTTTGTAGTTGTTTTTAAGTTGGCTAAAGAGTTTTTAAAAAATGAAACCCACGCACTAGTATCCATTTTTCTACTTGAAGGAATTTATTTTTATAATTTTACTACACCAGAATTTAATGTAAATATTTGTCAAATGCCTTTCTGGACCTTAACCGTTTATTATTTTTGGAAAAGTTTCAAAGACGATAAGGTAAAAGATTGGGCTTTATTTGGTTTTTTTGCAGCTCTAGGATTTCTATCAAAATATCTCTTTATCTATTTATTATTTGGAATAACAATTTTCTTTTTTTTTAATTTAAAGAAAAATAAAAAGTTTAACTTTAAATATTTTATTCCAATACTAATTTTTCTATTGGTACTATCACCTCACTTATTATGGCTTATTGATAATAACTATAAAACAATTATTTATGCTTTCAAAAGAACGGGCCTGGAAGAAGGAAGCTTTTTAAACCATCTAATTTACCCCATAAAATTTACACTTAAACAAATAGGAATTTTAATTCCCTTTTTTGCCCTACTAAGCCTGCTGATTTCACGTTTCAAATTTACTTTTACTTTTCGAGATAAAAAGTTAGTTTATTTAATCTCAGTTACATTTGTTCCAATCTTTTTAATGCTTTTAACTTCATTAATTTTTGGTGCAAATATCAGAACTATGTGGATGACACCATTTTATCTATTTTTTGGATTAATATTTGTTTATATTTTTAGAACTAAGATAAATTTAAATTCTTTAAAAAAATTTATGGTAGTATTTTTATTTGTTTTTATTCTTTCACCAGCAGCCTATCTATATATTTCTCTTTCAGAAGATACAAAAAGAACTGACTTTCCAGGAAAAGAAATTGCTAGTTTAGTACAAAGCAGGTGGGACAAGAACTTCACTAATAACATCACTATTATCGTTGGCGATGAATGGCTAGGTGGAAATTTATCTTATCACCTTAAGTCCAGACCTCGATGGTTTAACAAATTAGATCCTGAGCTAAAAAATTTAAAATTAGATGGTGGGGTAATTTACACAGGTAACGCTGACGTCCTTAAGACGGTATGTCCGGGTGAATTTGGTAAAATTCAACTACAGGGCATATGTATGATCGGTATCAGATGAAAAAATTTACCATTCTAATACCCGTCTACAATGATTGGGAATCTTTAGTAAAACTTTTAGATAATATTAATGACAATATTCAAAATATTAAAAATGTTAAATTTAATTGTCTTGTAGTTAACGATTGTTCCACAACACAAAGCCCAAAAATTAAAATTCCATCTAATATCAACTCCATAAAAATTATAAGTATGAGAAAAAATAAGGGGCATGCAAGATGTAATGCTTTTGGAATAAAATATCTATCGAATGTTTATGATTTAGATTATGTGATTTTAATGGATGGAGATGGCGAAGATAGACCTGAGGAGATAAAATTATTAGTCGATAAAGTTTTAACTGAACCTAATACCTCTGTGGTAGCAAAACGTATTAAAAGATCTGAGGGCCCTTTTTTTCAATCACTTTATTACATACACAAGTGTTTAACTTTGGCAACTACTGGAGAGCTCATTAATTTTGGAAACTATAGCTGTCTGACAAAAAATGATCTAAAAACATTATCAACCAAAGCAAGTTTGTGGAGTAGTTTCTCAGGATCTTTTAAAAAGTATATTAAAAGCTATAACGAAGTAAATTCTCTTAGAGGAACGAGGTACTTTGGACCTTCACAAATGTCTCTGCCCAAGCTCATAGTTCACTCTTTATCAATTATAGCTGTGTTTAAGTACCGAGTTTTTCTTACTGCATTCATTTTATTACTACTACTTCAATATATTAATGTGCTTGTAAATTTCAATTTTTTAATTTTTCAAATATTCATAGTATTGTTTTATATATCTATATTTTTTATTTCATTTAGAGAAAATGGAATGGAATTGAAAAATAGCGATTCTAATATTAAGAACATACAAGATATTACACACTAAAAGGTTGTAAAATGAGTCCATATTAGAATCAAAAGTGAATCAAAAGGTGAACATCAAATTTATATCTTAATTTTTTGTGGATAAACTTAAGATTTACAGGCTCATAAACATTTACAAAAATAGATAAAAAAGATTTAATCATTATTATGAATATTGAATACTATTATGGCATACCATCACCATTTACATATTTAGGGTCAACAAAATTTCAGTCTATTGCAAAAAAATATAACACGGAAATAATTGAAAAACCCTGCGATCTAGTTGGGGGAATATTCGCAAAGACAGGAGGTATTCCCGTGCCACAAAGATCACCACAAAGACAAAAGTATAGATTAGATGAAATAAAGAGATGGAGTGAATTTTTAAATATTAAAATTAATATTAAACCAAAATTTTTTCCACCAAAAGACCCGCACCTTCCTGCAAAATTTACTATAGCAGCCGGTTTATTAGGGTCTAAAGTTGTATTTGGACACGAGCTTTTAAAACAGCTCTGGTGTGAAGAAAAAGATATTTCGGATGAAAAAAATATTGAGTCTGTAAGTAATTATTTTAAGATTAATTTTAAAGAATTATCTGAGCTCGCAAAGTCAGAAAAAGTTACTAAAATTTATACTGACAATACTGAAGAAGCTATAGCAAAAAATGTTTTCGGCGCACCAACTTATATTTTTAATAATGAATTATTTTGGGGGCAAGATCGTTTAGAATTTTTAGAACGTGCTCTAAAAGATGCTAAAAAATAATATTATTGAAGTTTTAGAAAAAAAATATTTGAACTTCTTGTCCACTCAAGAAATTCAAAGTAAACCTTTTTATGATAAACTTGGACAACTAAAAAATTTTTATATTCCCATTTGTGAAAAAATTAACATAGATTATAAAAAAAATAATAAAATCAAAATTATAGGACTAGCAGGTGGGCAGGGAGCTGGAAAAAGCACCATAACACAAATCATAAAGTTAATTTTAGAAACAAAATATAATTTAAGTGTAGTTTACTTTTCGATTGATGATTTTTACAAAACCTCATCAGAAAGAATAAAATTATCTAAAAAAGTTCACCATCTATTTAGAACTAGAGGAGTTCCAGGAACACATGATACAAGTTTAATAAAAAAAACATTTTTAAATCTCACTAGAAAAAGATTTAAGCCACTGAGCATTCCTCGGTTTGATAAATCAAAAGATGATCGTTTCCCTAAAAATAAATGGCAAATAATTAAAAAGCAACCACAGATCGTAATATTTGAAGGCTGGTGTGTTAGCGCAAAATCACAAGAAAAAAAATATTTAAAAAAACCAATTAATATTTTAGAAAAAAATTATGATTTAAATTTAAAGTGGCGATCAAAAGTTAATTACGAATTAAAGAATGATTATAAAAAAATTTTTAATAAAATTGACAAATTAATTTTTTTGAAAGTCCCTAATTTTAACTGTGTTTATAAATGGAGATTATTACAAGAGAAAAAGCTCCAGTTGACATCTAGTGGTAAAAAAATTATGTCTCCAATACAAGTTCGTGAATTTATTATGTACTATGAAAGAATAACCAAGCAAATGCTCATAGATTTAACAAAACAAGCTTCTGTAGTTCTTTATTTAGATGAAAAACACAGGTTTAACAAAATTAAGTTTAACTAGTATGAAATATATTATTATTTTTATTTTCTTCATTTTTAACTCACAAAAGGTTGATGCAATTGAATTTTTGACTTACTTGGAAAATGCTTACAAAAGTAATCCAGTTTTGAATGCTGAAAGAGAAAATTATAAAGCTGTCAAAGAAGATATAAATATTTCAATAAGTAAATTTTTACCTAGTGTTTCTGTTTCAGGAAGCCAAAGCAGTCAACAAAACTCCAACAGAACCAATCAAGTAGGTGTGGCATTACCTGACACAAGCAAAGAAACAACCACACAGTCCATCTCTGTAGACCAGAAAGTATTTCAAGGTTTTCAAGGTTACAACTCAATAAAAAAATCAAGACTAGAGTCAGATCAGGCATTACTTAAACTAAAAAATATAGAGCAAAAAATTTTACTAAAATCGGTTACTGCTTACTATGATTTAATTTATAAAATTAAAAATACACAGTTTAATTTGGCGAATGTTGATTTATTTGAAAGACAAGTAGAATCAGATCGTTCACGTCTTCAGAAAGGTGAAATTACCTTAACCGATCTAGCTCAGTCAGAGTCATCTCTCGCTGGATCAAATGCAAAACTTATTACAGCAGAAACTAACCTTTTAACAACAAAAAGTAACTTTGAAAGAATAATTAGATTACCAGCTCCAAATGTTATTGCTAAAGACAATTTTATAAAAAATATTATTTTAAATTTTCCAACAGGCTTGAGCGCTGCTCTAAATTCTTCTCAAAAAAATAATCCAAAATTACTTCTTGCTAAATTAGACTATGAAATATCAAAAAAAAATGTAAATATTGAAAAATCTAAATTTTCTCCCTCAGCATCAGTTAACTATATACAATCTCAAAATAATGATTTTAGTTCCACCACTGATGACACCGATCAAGAAACTCTTAAAGCTACAGTGACAATTCCAATTTTTAAAGGTGGTGAAAATTATTCCTCACTTAAAAAATCAAAATTTAAAAAAAAACAAAGCAGTTTAATTCTACAAGATACAATTAATGAAGTAAAAACAGATACAGCAAATTCATGGTCAGTTTACCAATCCTCTGAAAGTGTCTTAAAAGCTACAAAAGCACAAGTTAAAGCAGCAGAAATTGCAAATGAAGGAATAACACTAGAGTATGATTCAGGAAAAACACGAACAACTCTTGAAGTTATTCAATCTAGAAGCCTTCTTTTAGAAGCAAAGATAAGCAATGCCGAAGCAGAAAGAAATTTTGCTATTTCTAAGTTTGAGCTATTAGCTGTCATTGGTGAATTAACACTAGAAAATCTAAAAAAATCATAAATACGGTAAAATTTTGGAGATTTAATTTTTATGCTTGTAAAAAAAGAACAAAGTGTGTACATTGATTATAACGATTCGGACAAATAAAAGGATAAAAATGATAAAAAACAACTTAAAAGTAGTAAAATCAGACAGTAAAAAAGAACAAGAATTAAAAGAAAAAAACAAAGCTTTAGAAGCTGCTATTAGCCAAATAGACCAAAATTTTGGTAAAGGATCAGTTATGAAACTTGGTCAGCAGCAAGCACTAGACATAGAAGCAGTATCAACAGGCTCTCTAAGCTTAGATTTAGCTCTTGGCATTGGAGGCTTACCAAAAGGAAGAATTATAGAAGTTTATGGCCCAGAATCCTCAGGTAAGACAACTTTGGCACTTCAAGTATTAGCTGAAGCTCAAAAAAAAGGTGGAATTTGTGCTTTTGTTGATGCCGAACATGCACTTGATCCGATTTACGCAAAAAAATTAGGTGTAAAAACTGGTGAGTTATTAATTTCTCAACCAGACACAGGCGAACAAGCTTTAGAAATAGCAGATACATTAATTAAATCAGGATCAATATCAGTACTTGTTATTGATTCAGTTGCTGCTCTTACACCAAAAGCTGAATTAGAAGGCGAAATGGGAGATCATCACGTTGGTCTTCAATCAAGATTAATGAGCCAGGCTTTAAGAAAAATAACTGGATCTGTTTCTAAATCAAACACAATGGTGATTTTTATAAATCAGATAAGAATGAAAATTGGTGTTATGTTTGGAAGTCCTGAAACTACCTCAGGCGGAAATGCTTTAAAGTTCTATTCATCTGTAAGATTAGACATTAGAAGAATAGGCGCAATAAAAGACAAAGATGAAATTATTGGAAACTCAACTAGAGTTAAGGTAGTTAAAAATAAAGTTGCACCACCTTTTAAGGTAGTAGAGTTTGACCTTATGTATGGAAAAGGAATAAGTAAAACAGGTGAACTTGTGGATCTCGGAGTCAAAGCCGGTGTTGTAGAAAAAGCAGGCGCTTGGTATGCGTACAAAGGTGAAAAAATTGGTCAAGGGAGAGAAAATGCTAAAATCTTTTTAGAACAAAATCCTAAAGCTGCTGAAGAAATTGAAAAAACAATTAGAGATCAGGCTACGGCAGTAAGAGTAGCACTTGATGGAAACCCCATTGTTAAAGAAAAAGATTCAGAAAGTAATTTGGTAGATAAAAAAAATCTATCAGAAGATAAGAAAGAAACAGTTGTAGATAAAAAAGAAACAACTGACACAGAAAAAAAGTAAAAATTATAAGTGTTATCTCAGCGAAAGGCTTTTAAAGCCTTTCGCGTCCCTTGTTCTTAACCTTCAAAAAACATAATACAACCTGAAATTACATTACGGGATTTTTTTCTGTATATTGAAAATTAAGAGTGTAGTTAAATTTAGAAAAAAAAATAGGAGGAAACAATGAGTGCACAAACTAAAAGTGCGAAAATGTCATCTTCCATAGATACTTCACATCTTAAAGTTAAATTTCCATTTAAATCTAAGTATGGAAATTTTATCGGTGGAAAATTTGTAGAACCAAAATCTGGTAAATATTTTGATAATACAACACCAATTA
>Ga0307986_10000819_pt1 | contig 23000 bp, 15 predicted proteins | sample EllFjometageno82_FD_203170 | JGI IMG/M metagenome (GOLD analysis project Ga0307986, IMG submission 203170) | Marine microbial communities from Ellis Fjord, Antarctic Ocean - #82 | ecosystem: Environmental > Aquatic > Marine > Unclassified | place: Southern Ocean | collected 2014-10-09
CTATCAACTATCAGCAAAGAACCTTCACAGGCAGACAAAGATCTACTAACTTCATAACTAAAGTCTACGTGCCCTGGTGTATCAATAATATTTAAAATATAATCTTTTCCATCTTTAGCTTTGTAATTCAATCTTACGGTTTGAGCCTTAATTGTAATTCCCCTTTCTTTTTCAATATCCATAGAGTCAAGAACTTGAGCTGACATTTCCCTGTCAGATAACCCCCCACACTTATGAATAATACGATCTGCAATTGTAGATTTTCCGTGATCTATATGCGCAATTATAGCGAAATTACGTATTCTTTCTATATCAGACATCAAGATCTAATTGTTGCACCTGTTTTTTCTTTAACAGTGTTTATTATTTTTTGACTTATCTGATCTAAATCACTCTCTGTCAGTGTTTTGTCTTGAGATTGAATTACAACATTTATTGCTACTGATTTTTTACCTTCCGGTATATTTTGTCCCTCAAAAATATCAAAAGTTATTACTTTTTTTACAATACTATCATCTATTTTTTTTATTATATTCTCAAGTTCCCCTACTTTAAAAAATTTATCAATAACAAAAGCAAAGTCCCTTTCTGATTTCTGGAAATCAGAACTTATATAATTTTTTTTGCTAACTCTTACTTTTTTGTTTGGTTTTGGAATATTTTTTAAAAATATTTCAAATCCAAAAATATTTTTTTCTTTGAAATTTAAATTTGTAATTATTCCTGGATGTAATTCACCGAAGTATGCGAGATGCGGACCATTTGCAGATTTGAAATTTACAGACCCTGATCTTCCTGGGTGGTAACAGTTCTTTGTATTACTGCTTACAAAAAGATCATTTTCTTCAAGGCCTAAATCAATTAAGGTTGTAACCACATCCCTTTTAATGTCAAAAACATCTACACTTCGTGATTTTTCCAACCAACTTTTTCTACTCATCAATCCTGACCTTAATCCACCGACAACAATTTGCTGTTCGCCAGGATTTTTGCCAAAAAATACTGGTCCTACTTCATAAAAAGATAAATCTTCATAACCACGATCCTGATTTTTTTTTAAATGAATAATAAGGTTTGAAAAGACTGATCTACGAAGGACATCTAAATCTGACGAAATAGGGTTAAAAATCTTTATTTCCTTTTCTCCCTTGGTAAATTGTTTATCAATTTTAGAATCTGTAAATGACCAAGTTATTGCTTCCAGATAACCTTTATTTGCTAAAGCTCTTTGTGACAGATGAAACAATTTTTGGCTAAAGTTTAATGTATCTTTACTTCTCTTCTTTTCAGGCTCTATTATTTCAATTTTATCAAAACCCTTAATTCTAATTAGCTCTTCAATTAAATCAACATCTTGGGTGATGTCAGGTCGCCAAGTAGGTATTTCAACTTTTAATATTTTTTTACTATTTTTTATTTTACAACCTAGTGATGTTAAAATTTTATTTGCTTCTACGCTAGATATTCCAATGCCAATAACTTTTTTGAATTTTTTAATATCTAGAGTTATTATTTTATTTTTTTGAATAGCAGAACCTACAATAGAAAATTTACTGGCAGAGCCTCCGCATATTTTTATTATTAAAGCTACCGCATGTTCTAAGCCTTCTTTTATTGAGTTTGGGTCTATTCCTCTTTCAAACCGATATTTTGCATCAGTACTGATATTAAGTACTCTTGATGTTTTTCTTATAGAGGCAGGCAAAAAATAAGCAGATTCTAACAGAATATTTTTAGTGTCTAATTCTGTTGAAGTTGAGGTTCCGCCAATTATGCCACCTAGCCCTAGAACTCCACTTTTATCGGCTATTATACACATGTCATTTTGAAGTTTGTAATTTTTACTATCCAATGCTTCGAAGCTTTCTCCTAGCTTCGAACTTCTTACTATAATTTCTTTATTAATTTTATCTGCATTATAAGCATGTAAAGGTCTGTTTAGATCGAACATCACATAGTTAGTAACATCAACCACTGCTGAGATTGGCTTCAAGCCTAGCGCAATAATTTTATCTTTTAACCATGAAGGGCTTTCTTTGTTAGTAATATTTTTAATATAACAACTGCCAAATGATAAGCAGCCTTGATTTTTATCTTTTGGTATTGAAACCTTAATAGGTTGTGTAAAAGTTTGTTTTAATGATTTTTTTTTTATTTTTATTAGGCTACCAAAGCCAGAGGCCGCTAGATCCCTAGCGATCCCTCTTACGCCTAGACAGTCTGCTCGATTAGGTGTTACGGAAATATCTATTACTTTTTGAGCTTTGTTCTTGAAATAACTCTTCCCTATTTCACTGTCTTTATTTTTTAACTCTATTATTCCATCGCTTTCTGCGGATATATTTAATTCACTTTCGGAGCAAAGCATACCGCTTGATTCTACACCTCTAATTTTAGCAACTTTTAATTTAAAATTTGATTTCGGTATTGTTGCACCAGGTGGCGCGTATATAGTTAGCAATCCTTCTCTGGCATTAGGCGCACCACAAACAACCTTGATGATTTTTTTACCGTCTAGGGTTATGTCGCAAATTTTAAGTTTGTCTGCATTTGGATGTTTTTCAGTTTTTAATATTTTAGCAATCTTAAATTCACTGAGCTTGCCTTCACTCTCTTTAATACTTTCAACTTCTAAACCAATACTAGTTAATTGTTCCATTGTTTTAGCTTCATTCGCCTTGGTATATAAATGTTCTTTAAGCCATGTGTGTGTAATTATCATTTGCTTAAACCTCTATAGTTAGTTGGTACATCTAAAGGGTCAAAACCAAAATGAGTTAACCAGCGATAATCATTTTCAAAAAAAGCTCTTAAATCATTAATTCCATATTTAAGCATTGCAAGACGATCAATCCCCATTCCAAAAGCAAATCCTTGGTATTTTTCCGGATCCACTTTAACGTTTCTAAGAACGTTTGGATGCACCATTCCGCAACCTAGAATTTCTAACCATTTATCTCCTTCTCCAATTACTATTTTACCGTTTTCAATTTTATATCCTATATCAACTTCGGCTGATGGTTCGGTAAATGGAAAATGACTTGGTCTAAATCTCATTTTAACATTTTTAACTTCAAAAAATTCTTTAATAAAATAGTCTAAACAACCTTTTAGGTGACTCATTGTAATATTTTTATCTATGTGTAAACCTTCTAGTTGATGAAACATTGGTGCATGAGTTTGATCGCTATCACAACGATATGTTCTACCTGGTACGATGATTTTGAATGGTGGTTTTTCATTCAACATTGTTCTAATTTGAACAGGTGAAGTATGGGTTCTTAAAAGAATTTTTTTATTTTCTTCTAAATAAAAAGTGTCATGCATGTCTCGTGCTGGGTGATCTTCGGGTGTGTTTAGAGCAGTAAAATTATTATACTCTGTTTCTACATCTGGACCTTCTGCAACAGAAAAACCAATTTCAGAAAAAATGGATGAAATTTCGTCAATCACCTGAGAGACGGGATGAATCTTTCCGCTTTGAAAAGGTCTTACTGGTAATGTTACGTCCAACTTTTCGTCTTTAAGTTTTTCATTAACTTCTAATGTTTCTAACTCTAAAAATTTTTTTTCTAATTGACTTGCTAGACTATCTTTTAGTTTATTCAAAAAAGATGCAAATTCTTTTCTTTTATCTACGTCTATAGATCCTAGGCTTTTAAATTGTAATGTAATTTCTCCGTTCTTACCAAAAAATTCAGTTTTTAAATTTTGTAATTCTTCTTTTGTCTTTACAGAATTAATTTTTTTTTTGAAGCTAGAACTTATATTGTCTAAATCTCTCATAGAATTTTTTGATTCTTTTAATTAATGTAGGATAAATCAAAGACCCTAATTAGTTAAGGGAGGATTGAGCTTTTTTTACTATGGTTTTAAAGACTTCTGGGTTGTTATAAGCTAATTCAGCAAGCACTTTTCTATCTAATTTAATTTTTGACTTATTTAAACCGTTTATAAATTGTCCGTAGGTCATGCCTTCTGCTCTTGCTCCCGCGTTAATTCTTTGGATCCACAATGATCTAAATTCTCTTTTATTTGTTTTTCTATCTCTGTAAGCATATTGCATAGCCTTTTCCATAGCTTGACGAGCTACACGAATAGTATTTTTTCTTCTGCCATATTGGCCCTTAACGGCTTTTAAAACTTTTTTGTGTTTTGCTCCACTAGTTACGCCACGTTTTGTTCTTGCCATTTTTTTTCTACCTATTGTAAGGCATGTACGATTTTACAATTTTTGTGTCTGGGTCAGACATTATCGTAGTACCTCTAAGTTTTCTTATTTGAGCGTTAGTTCTCTTAATCATGCCGTGTCTTTTGCCTGCTTGTGATCTTTTTACCTTTCCAGAAGCGGTAAATCTAAATCTTTTTTTTGCAGAACTTTTTGTTTTTAATTTTGGCATAAATGTTGAGGCCTTATATATAGATTAAATATTCTTTACAAGACGATATTATCTTTACTATATGGGCTGAATTATCATTATCATTTGTCTTCCCTCAAATTTTGGCCGCGTCTCTATTTTTCCAACTTCTTTGGTGTCTTCTATAATTCTGTTCATTAGATCTTTACCTAAATTTATATGTTGCATCTCCCTACCTTTAAATTTAACTGTAAATTTAACTTTATCTTTATTGGTCAAGAATTTTTTAGCATTTTTTACTTTAAAATTATAATCATGGACATCCGTACCAGGTCTCATTTTAATTTCTTTTAAAGCAACTACCTTTTGTTTTTTTTTTGCAATATTAGTTTTTTTTTGTAAATCATATTTGTATTTACCCATATCCATAATCTTACACACAGGAGGATTTGCATTGGGTGAGATTTCGATCAAATCTAAACCTTCTCCTTTTGCTATTTCTATTGCTTTGTTCAAAGGTAAAGTTCCTAAGTTATTACCGTCACTACCAATTACTTGAACATCGATAGCTCTAATCCTTTCATTAGACTTGGGACCTTGTGGTCTACTTCTTCTTTGAAAATAATTAGGTTTAAAATTTGACACTTAATTTAAAGGAAGTTTATTGGCATCAAGCATATTTTTTATTAGATCGTCTCTATTAAACGTTTCTTGTTTTTCGGATCCAAGTCTACGAACTGTTACTGTGTTTTCAGTAACTTCTTTTTTTCCACAAACTAAGATCATTGGAGTTTTAGCTAAAGAGTGTTCTCTAATTTTATAATTTATTTTTTGATTTCTTAAATCCACTTCGCATTTTATACCTTCTTTGAACAGATCTTCAAATAACTTTTTTACATAATCGTTGTTCTCTTCTGCTATGGGCAACACTACTGCTTGGGTTGGTGCCAACCAAAAAGGTAGTTTACCTGCATAATTCTCAATTATAATTCCTATGAATCTTTCTAAAGATCCAAATAAAGCTCTATGTAACATTACTGGTACTTTTTTTGTTCCGTCTTTATCAATATATGATGCTCCTAATCTTCCAGGAAGGTTTAAATCTACTTGTAATGTTCCACATTGCCAGTCTCTACCGATTGCATCTCTTAAAACAAATTCAATTTTAGGACCGTAAAATGCACCCTCGCCTTTATTTATGGTGTACTCAAGTTTTGATTTTTTTATAGCTAAAAGAAGTGCTGCTTCCGACTTGTCCCAAACGCTGTCGTCTCCAACTCTTTTTTCCGGTCGATCAGAATACTTTAGTATTATATCTTCAAATCCTAAGTCTTTATAAATTTTTAGAATTAAATTAGTTACAGTCAAAGACTCTTGGGTTATTTGGTCCTCGGTACAAAAAATATGCGCATCATCTTGTGTGAAGGCTCTAACTCTTAATAGTCCATGTAGAGCTCCTGAGGGTTCATATCTGTGAACTTTTCCAAATTCAGATAGCTTTAACGGTAAGTCCCTATAACTTTTTAAACCTTGATTAAACACTTGAACACAGCCTGGGCAATTCATTGGTTTAATTGCAAATATTTTTTCATCTGGTGTTTCAGAGGTGTACATATGTTCACCAAATTTTTCCCAATGCCCAGATTTTTCCCATAAACTTCTATCTAATATTTCAGGTGTATTAATTTCTTTATATCCTGCTAATCTTTGTTTCATTCTCATGTATTCAATAAGTCTTTGAAAAAGTGTCCATCCTTTTTCATGCCAAAATACAGCTCCTGGGCTTTCTTCCCTAAAATGAAATAAGTCCATTTCTTTTCCCAGCTTGCGATGATCTCTTTTCTCAGCTTCTTCTAATCTATGTAGGTATTCTTCTAAGTCCTTTTTTGATGCCCAGCATGTTCCATAGATTCTTTGTAACATTTCATTGTTCGAATCCCCTCTCCAATAAGCTCCTGAAACTTTAATAAGTTTAAAGGCTTTTCCAATTTTACCTGTTGAAGGTAAATGAGGTCCTCGACATAGATCGCTCCAATTTCCATGACTATAAATAGAAACTTCTTCACCGGAAGGTATACTTTCAATTAATTCAGCTTTGTATTTTTCACCAATTTTTTTAAAATGTTTTATTGCTTCTTCTCTTTTCCAGACGTGTCTCGAGGTTTTATCGTTTCTGTCTACTATTTCTTCCATTTTTTTTTCAATCTTACTTAAATCATCGTCTGTAAACGGATCCTTTCGAGCAAAATCGTAATAAAATCCATTTTCAATTACCGGACCTATTGTAACCTGCGTTCCGGGATATAATTCTTGCACTGCCATTGCTAATATGTGAGCTGTATCGTGTCTTAGAACTTCCAAACCTTCTTTGTCTTTGTGTGTAATAATTTTTATTTTTGAATTTTTTTTAATTATAAAGCTTAGATCTTTTAGCTCTCCATCAACCGACATGATAAGAGCATCTTTTTCTAAAGACTTACTAATTTTTTTAACAAGCTCAAATCCATCTATGGATTTTTCAAAAGGAATTTCTTTTCCGTCTAGAAGTTGAATATTAAGCATTATTTGTTTTATTTAAGTAGTTTCTTATACTCTGTAAAGGTAGTTTGACACATTAGATCAACATTAAATTTTAATTCCACGTTTTTTCTTCCTTCTTTTCCCATTAAATCTATAGATTCTTTGTCCATTTCCATTACTCTGTTTATAATGGAGGCTAGTTCATTTTGATCGTCATGCTTATATAAAAATCCAGATTTGCTATTCAAGACTGTTTCTTTAGATCCTCCAAGATTACTAGCAATAATGGGCTTGTTCATAGCTTGGGACTCAACAGCAACTCTACCAAATGCTTCTGGCTCTATAGAGCTCGAGACAACAACATCTGCTAATTTGTAAGCTACTGGCATTTCTTTACAATTTTTAACGAAAGTTAATTTTTTATTCAGTCTGTATCTTTCAACTAAAAGTAAAAGTTTCTTTGAATAAACACTTCTTCCTTGGTTAGAGCCCAGAATAATTGCATGAAAATTATCTTTATTGTATTTTTCAACAAGTAAATTTAAAGCTTCAATAAACATTTCATGACCCTTCCACCTTGTTAGTCTACCAGGCAGTAAGATAATAAAATTACTTTTATCAATGTTCCAGTTATGAGCTAGGGTATTAACTTTTGTTTCAGATGTATTTTTTGAATTAAAATATTCTAAATTTATTCCCCTAAAAACTACCATTAATTTTTTTTTTGAAGGATTTAGGTATTTTTGATAATTTTTACCTATGTGATTAAAAATAAAATTTGATCCTGCGATTATTAATTTTGATCTAACCATAACGCTATTATAAAAGAGCTTCAGTTTACTAGAAAAATTATAAGTGCCATGAAAAGTGGTTATAAAATCTTTTCTTAAAAAAAAACAAGCCCATAAACAAGACCAAGCGGGGGCACGGCTTCGAGCATGTACTATATCAATGTTGTAAAATAATATTATAAAAAAAATTATTATAGAATTGATAAGCATAATTATTGGATTTTTTGATTGAACTGGTAATCGTATAACTTTTACTTTGTCTCTTCTCACAAATTTTAAAAGTTCACCTCCACTAGTAATCAAAAATGACTTACACTCTTGCTCAGCTAAAAAATGAGCAAGGTCATAACAACCTGTCTCTGCTCCTCCATATCCTAATTTTGGTATAACCTGTAAGACTTTAATTTTAGTTCCCATAATTAATATTGTATATTAACAAAAAAAAAATATAACCTGATATGAAAAAATTTAAATATCTTAAAATTTCTAAGACCAAAAAACTCAGATATATAGACAAATACTATAAGAAAAAACTCTATATAATTTTTCTTCCAGGTTTTATGTCTGATATTGATGGAAAAAAACCCCAAGCTTTTAAAAAATATGCTGTTAAAAATAGATTAGGTTTTTTAACTATCGAATACTCTGGTCATGGTAAATCGTCGGGAAAGTTTACAAAAGGAAATATAAGTGAATGGTCTAATGATACAAAGAATTCAATAAAAAAAAAAGTTAAAAAAAATAAATTTATACTTATTGGTTCGAGCATGGGTGCTTGGATTGCTTTAAACCAATTTAAATATTTTAAAAATCAAATTAAAGGTTTTGTTGGCATTGGTTCTGCACCAGAATTTCTAGAGAGATTAATGTGGAAAAAATTCACTAAAAAAATAAAAAAAGAAATTAAACAAAAAGGCATAAGTATTATTAAACATGGAGATTCAAAATTTAAGCAAAAACAACGTGAATACCCTATTACATATCAGTTAATACAAGATGGAAGAAAAAATAAAGTTTTATCAAAAAAAATTAATACAAAAATTTACGTCACTGTAGTTCATGGAGAAAATGATGAGGTGGTTCCAGCATCATTTTCTAGAAAAGTTCTATCAATATTTACGAGTGCTAAAAAAAAGTTAATAATAATAAAAAAAGGAGATCACAGTTTATCTGACAAAACTCCTTTAATAAAAATAATTAAAGAATTAAATATTATTGTTGAGAATGTGATCTAGGCCTTCAATATAAGTTGGGTATTTCAATTTATAATTAAAAAACTCTTTCATTTTTTTATTGTTAACTTTTTTAGAGTCTTTGTAAAAATTTTTTACCATTTCACTTTCTATAGTAGAGAGATTAACTACTTCTGGTTTCTCGATATTTAAAAGTTTAGAACCGTGTAAAATAAGTTCTTCGGATGATGTGGGCTTGTCATCAGATACATTATAGATTTCTTTTGATTTGAAGTTTTGTAGAGATTTAAATAAAATATTTGCAATATCTTCAATGTGTATTCTAGAAAAGAACTGATTTTTCTTATCAATTATTTTTGCACTCCCAGTTTTAAGTTTAGCTAAAATATTTTTTTGGTTGGAGTAAATTCCTGATAATCTAAGTATTTGTAGAGGTAGATTTTTTTTTTCTGCGAGATCTAACCAAGATTTTTCTGCGCTCAATCTATCTATACCTTTTATCGAGGTTGGATTTGTTTTGCTATTTTCATTTACCCAATTTCCATTGTGGTTACCATAGACGCTAGTAGCAGATAAATAGGTAATCCACTTTATTTTGTTATTATCAAAAATATTTTTAAAGTTCTTTATTGCTATATCTTCTCCATTAACCGGGGCTATAGATACAAGTATATGATTTGAATGCTTTAAATTCTCAATTAATCTTTTATCAAAAGAATGTTCAGAAAATTGAAAACTTTCATAATCTAAAACATCAAAGTTCTTTTTGTCAGATTTTTCCCTAGAAGTTACAGTTAAATTAATTTTTAAGTTCTCAGAGTTAATTTTTTTAATAAAATTTTTTGCTACCTGGCCAAATCCAAAACAAAAAATGTTCATTGTGTCCATTTAACTAACTTTTTTAACAGTAGACTTTAATGTAATGGGATTGTCTAGTTTATCAAGCATCTCGATTGGACATATTTGTTTGAAATTTAGTAGTTCTTTTTCGTAGTTATCTAAAATCATTTTAGCATTATTTGAATTTGTTTCTCTTAAAAAATCTTCTAGATTATTTTTTAAAACACTTTTCCAATAATCTGTTTCAACTTGCTGCCAAATAATTGAAACTGGATTTGCATAATTCTCAAAATTATTTTTTGGATCGTAGATAAAAGCCATTCCACCTGTCATGCCGGCTCCGAAATTATCTCCTACTTGTCCAAGAATAATTACAATCCCTCCTGTCATGTATTCACATCCATGTGCACCACAACCTTCTACTATCGCAAGACTCCCGGAATTTCTTACTGCAAATCGTTCGCCTGCTTGTCCTGAAGCGTATAATTTTCCTGCTGTGGCACCATATAAAACTGTATTTCCAATAATCACATTCTCATTGGAAACTAAATTACTTTTAGGTGAGGTTCTTACAATTATTTTTCCTCCTGAAAGGCTTTTACCAACATAGTCGTTTGTATCTCCTTCAACTATTAATCTTAACCCTTTAATTAAAAAAGCTCCTAATGACTGTCCTGCACTGCCATTAAGTTTAATGGTAATTGAGTCTTCATTTAATTTATTATCTCCATAAGTCTTATATAAATAGTGTGAAAGTCTAGTACCTACTGATCTATGTGTATTTTCAATATCGTATTCAAAATTAAACTTATCTTTGTTGTTTATTTTTTCTTTTATATCTGACCAAATTTTTTCATCTAAAGTATCTGGTACTTTGTTAATCTGTTTGTCTTTACAATATCTTGGGTTATCTCCTGGGTCAGCCTGAACAAGCAATGGATTAAGATCTAAATCATCTAGATTTGACGAACCCTTGTTTACTTGTGTTAAAAGATCAGTTCTTCCAATAATTTCATTGATAGATTTATATCCTAGCGCTGCAAGAGTTTCCCTGACTTCTGTGGCAACAAATGTAAAAAAATTTACAACTTTATCTGGTGTGCCAGTAAACTTTTCTCGCAATGATTTATCTTGACTGCAAACTCCAACTGGACAAGTATTTGAATGACATTGCCTGACCAATATACAGCCCATAGCAACTAGTGATGATGTGCCCATTCCATATTCTTCAGCTCCCATCATGGCTGCCATAACTATATCTTTTCCTGTTTTAAGTCCGCCGTCAGTTCTTAAAGTTACTTTGTGTCTTAAATTGTTAAGTGTTAAAATTTGATTAACTTCTGTTAAACCCATTTCCCAAGGAATACCGGCATACTTTATGCTTGTTTGAGGACTGGCACCAGTGCCTCCTGAATGACCAGAAATTAAAATTACATCTGCTTTAGCTTTTGCAACACCAGCTGCTATTGTTCCTATTCCAGTAGAAGCTACTAATTTTACTCCAATCCTGGCTCCAGGATTTATCTGTTTTAGATCATAAATTAACTGGGCTAAATCTTCAATTGAATAAATGTCATGATGAGGAGGAGGAGAAATTAAAGTTACGCCCGGCGTAGAATGTCTTAATTTAGCTATTTCATCTGTAACCTTAAACCCAGGCAACTGCCCTCCCTCACCTGGCTTTGCGCCTTGAGCCATTTTGATTTCAATCTCATTACAATTATTAATATAATTAATTGTTACACCAAATCGCGCTGAAGCTATTTGTTTTATTCTTGAATTAGCTGAGTCTCCATTTGGTAAATTAATAAAGCGTTTTGCGTCCTCTCCTCCTTCACCGCTACAAGAGGCTCCTTTTATTCTATTCATTCCAATACCTAATGTTTCGTGGGCTTCTGCTGATAGTGCCCCGTGAGACATGCTTCCGCTTCCAAATCTTTTTAAAATATCAGATAATGGTTCTACTTCATTAATATCTATAGGGGGTTTTTTTTCTTTAAACTCTAATAAATCTCTTAAGCTTATTGGTGGAAGGTCATGAATACCTTTGGAATATTTTTTATAATTATCGTAAGAATTTGTTCCAACAGCATTTTGTAATATGTGAATTAAGTTTCCTTGAAACTGATGCTGCTCACCAGTTTTTCTATATCTGTAGATACCTCCAATTGGTAAGGTAATAACATTATTTGAATTAAAGTTTTTATGATGTTCTTTAATTTTTTTTTCAATTCCGCCTATTCCAATTCCGGATATTCTTGAGCTCATGCCAGGAAAATAGTTAGATACAATGGCTCTGCTTAAGCCTACGGCTTCAAAATTACACCCCCCTCTATAAGAACTAATCACTGAGATACCCATCTTAGACATAATTTTTAACAAACCATCGTCTATAGATTTTTTAAATTTGGCAATACAACTCTCAAAATCAGAATTACTAAATAATTTTTTTTCAAATCTTTGGTAAATACTATCAATCGCTAAATAAGGGTTGATGGTGGTAGCGCCAATACCAATCAAAACTGCAAAAGAATGTGTGTCTAGGACATCTGAGCTTTCAACGTTTATTGAACAATATCCTCTTAAACCCAATATTACTAAATGTGAGTGAACTGCACCAACTGCCAAAACAGAGGGTATACTCGCACGTGATGAGCTAATTTTTTTATCTGATAATATTAAATTATTACTTCCTTCACGTACTGCAATTTCTGCTTCTTTTTTTATTTTTTCTATTCTCTCTTTTAGTGATAAATTAATATCAAATGTACAGTCTAATATTCTAATTTTCTTTTTAAATAAATTTTTAAATTTTTTAAATTGAGAGTTAGTTAAAATTGGACTTTCTAGAACGTAAATATTTTCTTCTGTTAGATTGTCAAAATCTAAGATATTACCTAAATTTCCAAATCTTGTCTTGAGACTCATTACCTTATTTTCTCTTAAAGAATCAATTGGAGGATTGGTTACTTGACTAAAATTTTGTCTAAAATAATGAGAAATAGGTCTGTAATGATTAGATAAAACAGCTGCAGGTGTATCGTCTCCCATGGATCCTATAGCTTCTTTTCCATCTTCTGCCATTGGTTGAAGAATAAGTTCTAAATCTTCTATGCTAAGACCAGATAAATATTGTCTTTTTTTTAACTCTTCAGAAGTAAATGTTGGTTTCTCTTTTTCAGTAAAAATTTTTTTATCAAGGTCTATAATTTGTTTATTATATTTTTTATAATCATTAGCTATATAGTCTTTGATTTCCTTGTCGTGGTATAACTTACCCAATTTTAAATCTATGGCAATGATTTGTCCTGGTCCTAACTTCCCTTTTGAAATAATTTTTTCTTCAGGTAGTTTTATCATTCCAGATTCAGAACCGGCATAAAATAAGTTATCTGAAGTGATGGCGTATCTTAAGGGTCTTAGTCCGTTTCTGTCCGTTGCTGCTAAAACCCATTTTGCGTCCGTAGCACAAATTGCGGCAGGACCATCCCAGGGTTCTATAGAACTATTTAAAAAATTAAATAGATCTTGATGGTTCTTAGGTACTGTTTTGCTTCTCTTAGACCAAGCATCCGGTATCATCATAAGCTTGATTAATGGTGCTAGTTTGCCTGAATGTGTTAGTAGTTCAAAAACATTATCTAAAGCTCCTGAGTCGGAACCACCTGCTGTAATAACTGGTTTTAAATCCTCAACATCTTTAAATAGTGAACTTGACATATCTTGTTCGTGAGTCTTCATCCAGTTTATGTTGCCTTTAACAGTATTAATTTCTCCGTTATGAGCTAAAGTTCTAAATGGTTGTGCAAGATCCCAACTTGGAAATGTATTTGTAGAATATCTTTGGTGAAAAATAGCAAATCTTGACGTAAATTTTGAATCTTTTAAGTCTGGATAAAAATCAGCAAGTGCTTCTGCTAAAAACATGCCCTTGTAAACAATTGACCTTGAGCTGAAGGAGCAAATATAAAATTCTTTTAACTGATTCTCTCTTGCTTTTTTTTCTATTTTTTTTCTAGTAACAAACAATTCTCTTTCTAATTCATTGGTTTCTAGCTCTTCGTTTTTTTTAAATAATACTTGTGCAATTTCTGGTCTATTTTGATCTGCTGTTTTTCCTAAAACTTTTGGGTTAACGGGTACTTGTCTCCACCCATAAATAGAAAAATTTTCTTGTAATAAAACTGACTCTATAATTTCTCTACATTTTTCCTGATCAGTGTAATTAGTCTTGGGAAGAAAAATCATTCCTACGCATATTCTTTTATTTGCATCATGTGTATGACCAGTAGATAATATTTTTTCTTTGAAAAAATCTGGTGAGATTTCTAGTTGCATACCAGCACCATCTCCTGATTTACCGTCCGCATCAACTGCACCTCTGTGCCAAACAGCTTTTAATGCATCAATTCCATACTCAACTATTTTTCTTGATTTTTTTCCATCTGTCGTGGCTATTAGACCAACTCCACAAGCGTCATGTTCAGTGCTTGGGTCGTAAGCTAAGTTATCCTGTAATAACTTTTTATTTTTTAAATATTTTAAATAATCGTTCATTGTTATGCAGCCTTTACTTTATCTTTTTGAATAATTTTTTCTTTCAGATATTTTTGAATTTGTAAGGCAGCATCTCTTCCATCTTTAATTGCCCAAACTACTAATGAAGCACCCCTAACAATGTCTCCTGCTGCAAAAATTCCATCAATATTAGTTTGCATAGTATTTAAATCTATTTTTATTGTTCCCCATCTAGAAACTGATAGTTCTTTTGCTAAAAATAATTCTGGAAGATTCTCGGGGTCAAAACCTAAAGACTTAATTACAATATCAGCTTTAATATTAAACTCTGAGTTTTCTTGAATTTCAGGTTTTCTTCTACCTGATGAGTCTGCTGATCCAAGTCTCATTTTATTAACCTGAACTTCTCCAACTTGTTTATTTCCAATAAATTTTTTTGGTCCTGACAACCAAATAAATTCAACACCCTCTTCTATGGCATTAGCAACTTCTCTAGCTGATCCTGGCATGTTTTCTCTATCTCTTCTATAGAGGCATTTAACTGATTTTGCTTTTTGACGTGTTGCTGTCCTCACACAGTCCATAGCTGTATCTCCACCACCAATAACAACCACATCTTTGTTTTGAGTATTTAATGTACCGTTGTCAAAAAGTTCAACTTTATCTCCTAATCCTTTTCTATTTGATGCTGTTAAAAAATCCATAGCAGGAAAAATGTTTTCTAAATTACTTCCCGGAATTTCTATTTCTCTAGGTTTATAGACACCTGTTGCAATTAAAATAGCATCATGATCTGCTTTTAACTTATCTAAGCTTTTATCTTTACCAACTTCAAAATTTTGAACAAATTTAATTCCACTTTGTTTTAAAAGTTTTGTTCTTCTCTCAACTACAAATTTTTCTAGTTTGAAGTTTGGTATTCCATATATTAATAATCCACCTGGTCTGTCGTATCTGTCATAGACTGTAACTTGAAATCCTTTTTTTCTCAATTCATCTGCACAAGCTAAGCCTGCAGGACCCGCACCTATAATTCCTACAGATTGCTTTAATTCTTTTTTTACTTTTGTTGGCTTTACCCAATTGTTTTTCCATGCCGTATCTGTAATATATTTTTCGATAGAGCCAATTGTTACTGTGCCATGACCAGATTGCTCTATCACACAATTACCCTCACAAAGTCTATCTTGTGGACATATTCTACCACAGACTTCTGGCATATTGTTTGTGCTTTGCGAAAGCTCGTAAGCTTCTTGGATTCTTCCTTCAGCTGTCAATTTTAACCAATCTGGAATATTGTTATGGAGCGGACAGTGAACTTGACAGAAAGGTACTCCACACTGAGAGCATCTACTTGATTGTTCTTCTGCTTTTTCAGTTATGTAATCTTTATAAATTTCGTGAAAATCTTTTTTTCTTACTTTCTCGTTTCTTTTGATAGGTGTAGTCTGATTAAAATTTATAAATTGCAACATTTTTTTAGTCATAAAATTTTTTTAGCATACTTGGTAAATAAAAAATTTAAAGTTTAAATAGGTAACTATTATTGACATAAATGTGTGTAAAATCTAATTTATGCCATGTTTTTTTTGCATATCAATTATGCATATCAATATAATTTAAAAAGATTTATATAAATTAATAAATGGCTGAAATAATTTTTTTATCGATAGTTCAAGGAGTAACGGAGTTTCTTCCGATAAGTTCTTCAGCACACTTAATTTTATTTTCAAAATATTTTAACTTTAGTAACGAAAATTTAACTCTAGATATAAGCCTTCACCTTGGTTCTTTGCTAGCAACAATTGTTTATTTTAAGAAAGATTTATTAGAATTAACGAATAATAAAACTTTGTTTATTAAAATAATAATTAGCTCAATCCCTGTATTAATATTTGGTTTTTTGTTAGTTAAATTGCATTTAATTGATTATCTAAGAAGTTATAAAATAATAGGCTGGACTACAGTAATTTTTGGTGTGTTGCTATATTTTAGCGACCTAATAAAAGTAAAAAAAACAATCAATAATGACTTTAAATTTAAAACCGCACTTTATATTGGTTTCTTTCAAGTTCTATCTTTAGTGCCGGGAGTTAGTAGGTCTGGTATAACTATTACTGCAGGAAGGTTTTTTAACTTTAGTAGAATTGACTCAGCCAAAATTTCATTTTTAATTTCAATACCTGTTCTTACCGTAATAAGCTTGTATAATATACAGACTATATTTTTGGAAAAGAATTTTGAACTGTCTCTATTAAATTTTGTAAGTGTTGTTCTATCTTTTATTTTTTCTTATTTGACCATTAAGTTTTTTTTAAAATTCTTAAAAAAGTTCAGCTTATTATCTTTTGTTATCTACAGAATCTTACTAGGAGGTGTAATTATTATTTATGCTTCTTAAAAAAAATTATCCATTAGGTATAAATTTTCTTAATTGGTTAATATGCTTAATACCTTTGTCAATTATAGTTGGAAACTTGGCAATAAATTTAAATATTATAGCAATTTGTTTATTGGGACTAATAATTTTTAAATATAAAATTTTTTCTAGTGATCTAAATTTTTCTAAATATTTATTATATAGTTTTTTTATTTGCTTAGTGCTGATTACTTTTGTTAATAACATTCTTAATTTAGACGATAATGTTTTATATAAATCACATTTAATTAAATCATTATTTTTTTTAAGATTTTTAATTTTATTTTTAGTTTTAGATAAACTTATTAAAGAAAAATATTTTAACACAAAACTCTTTTTTGTTTCTTGCGCTTTTTTGGCATCTCTCGTTGCAATTGATACTTTAGTTCAGTTGATTTTTAAACAAAACCTAATTGGCATGCAAATACCTGCTGGCGCATACCGCCCTACTAGTTTTTTTGGAACTGAAGAAGTTGTAGGCGGGTATTTACAAAAATTTTCTCTTTTTGCAATTTTTTGGATAGCTTTTTTAAATAAAAGTGAAAACACAAAGAAAATCTTTATTTTTTCTACTTTTGTATTATTTTTTGTAATGATTGTTTTGGCTGGCAACAGAATGTCTGCATTAATATTTGTATCTTCTTTTGTTTTGTTTTTCTTAATTGAAAAAAAAACAAAATTTATAGCCCTAATTTCTTTATTTTCAATTTGTATTATTTTTTTTGCTACTTACAAACTTATTAAGCCTGTCAATGTTCAATTTAATTCTTTTTTTCTACATGCGGAATTTATATTGAAAACTGCACCTCGTATATTTAATGAAAACCAAAAAGATGATTTTGTCCCTCTGTTCAGTGTTGAAAATCAAAGAGGATCGAGTTCACACATTATGATTTTTAATACTGGTGTTCAATTATGGAAAAAAAGTAAAATTTTTGGAAACGGCTTGAAATCAATTAGAATAGGTTGCGAACATGGTAACCCAAAAAATGGAAAAATTTATAGTCAACTTTGTTCATCACATCCTCATAATTATACTATAGAAATTTTAGCTGATACCGGCTTAATAGGATTTTCTTTAATTTCTTTAATTGTTATTGTTTCGATATTAAATTTTTTAAAATTTTATTTTGCAAATCCAAATTTTAATTCAAGACTCATTTCTATGCCTTTTTTTTTAATAACAATTTTTGAATTTTTTCCAATTCGAAGTACTGGAAGTTTTTTTACTACTGGAAATGCTGTTGTGATATTTTTAATGCTTTCAATTTTAATCAATATTTCAAAATTAGATTTTTTTGATAAAGAGACAAATACTAAAGGTCACTAAAACTATTATAGAATAATTAATTTTCCAAAATGTTTGGTGGACCGCGCAGAACTCGAATCTGCAACCCCCTGATTCGTAATCAGGTATTCTATCCAATTGAACTAGCGGTCCGTTAATGAGTTTATTCTGTATTGTCAAACTATTGTATATTTTTCAATATTAATTAATAATATCTATAAAGATAATTTTTAATATTAAATTTATCTTTTAAGCTGTGCTTTTTGCCTATTTTACAGTATTTAGTTGTTTATTATTTGTTGTATATTTAATAAGTTCCGAAATTATCAAATATTATGGTTCAAAATATATCCGTTCCTGACATTGGCGATTTTGACAGTGTTGAAATTATAGAAGTTTTAGCTAAGGTAGGTGATCAAATTAAGAAAGACGACCCAATTGTTACTTTGGAAAGCGATAAATCAAGTGTCGAGGTCCCTTCTCCATATGATGGTAAAATTACTGAACTTAGTGTTAAAGTTGGAGATAAGGTTTCAAAAGGAAGTTTGTTAGCTAAACTAGATGGTGGTGAACCTGTCGTTAATCCTAAAAAAAAATATCCAGAACTAGAAGAAAAAACTACTAAAAAAAATGGTCTAATAGATTTTAGTACAAAACAAAATGAAATAAAAAAAATCTTACTACCTTCTGCCAAGGATGATATTGATCCAGTTGAAACAAAAGAATGGATAGAATCTTTAAATGCTGTTATAGAAAATGATGGACCCTCAAGAGCTAGCTATCTTTTAAATAAAGTTGTATCTGAGGCGTATACTGCTGGACTTGTTTTACCTGATACTAGAACAACACCTTATATAAATACTATTCCTACTGAACTAGAAGTAAAGTCTCCTGGAAATCAAAATTTAGAAAAAAAAATACGTGCCTATATTAGATGGAATGCAGCTGCTATGGTTGTTAGAGCAAACAAAATTAGCAGTGAACTTGGGGGCCACATTGGGACATTTGCATCTGCTGCAACTTTATATGATGTAGGTATGAATCATTTTTGGAGAGCAAAAAATAAAAACTTTGGTGGAGATTTGATTTATTTTCAAGGCCACTCTGCGCCTGGCATGTATTCTCGAGCATTTCTTGAGGGTAGACTTTCGGAAAAACAATTAAACAGGTTTAGACAAGAAGTAGATTCTGGTGGTCTTTCTTCGTATCCTCATCCATGGCTTATGCCAAAATTCTGGCAGTTCCCAACTGTATCGATGGGTCTTGGACCTATTATGGGAATCTATCAAGCTAGATTTTTGAAATACTTGATTAATAGAGGTTTGTTAAAAGATGAGGATAGAAAAATTTGGGTTTTTCTAGGTGATGGTGAAACAGATGAACCGGAGTCATTAGGTGCTATTAGTTTAGCTGCTAGAGAAAAATTAGATAATTTAATTTTTGTGGTTAATTGCAACCTTCAAAGACTTGATGGTCCTGTAAGAGGAAATGGAAAAATTATTCAAGAACTAGAAGGTAGTTTCAGAGGTGCTGGGTGGAATGTTTTAAAAGTTATATGGGGTTCTTATTGGGACCCTCTTTTAAAAGCAGACAAAACTGGATTGCTAATGAAGCGGATGAATGAGGTTGTGGATGGAGAATACCAAGCAATGAAGGCTAAAGGTGGAGCGTATGTAAGAGAGAAATTCTTTGGCAAATATCCTGAATTAAAAGAACTAGTTTCTTCTATGACCGATAATGATATCTGGAAACTAAATAGAGGTGGTCACGATCCACACAAAGTTTACGCAGCTTATCATGCTGCGATGCAACATAAAGGTTCACCGACAGTAGTTATTGCTAAAACTGTTAAAGGCTATGGAATGGGTAAATCTGGCGAAAGTATAAATACAACCCATCAACAAAAAAAATTAGATGAGCAAGATTTACTATATTACAGAGATCGATTTAATGTCCCTCTAACCGATGAACAGGTAAAAAATATTGAATATTATAAGCCTGCTGAAAACTCTGAAGAAATAAAATATTTAAAAGAAAGACGGAAGCAACTTGGTGGATTTATTCCTGAAAGAACTTCTCTTTCAAAACCTATCAAAGCTCCACCTAAAGATATTTTTGAAAGTTTTATGAAATCTACTGGTGAAAAAAAAATGTCTACAACAATGACTCTTGTTCGTATGCTAACTAATCTTCTCAGAGACAAAAATGTTGCACCTAGATTAGTCCCAATTATTCCAGATGAAGCAAGAACTTTTGGTATGGAAGGATTTTTTAGAAAAATAGGAATTTATGCACATGAAGGACAAAAATATGAACCAGAAGATTCTGAGCAATTAAGTTCTTACAAAGAAAAAAAAAGTGGCCAAGTGTTAGAAGAAGGCATTACAGAAGCTGGGGCCATGTCCTCTTGGATTGCAGCTGCAACTGCCTACACTAACCACGATATAGAAATGATTCCGGTATATATTTTTTATTCAATGTTCGGATTTCAAAGAGTTGGTGATTTTGCCTGGGCAGCAGGTGATGCACAAACCAGAGGTTTTTTAATAGGGGCGACAGCGGGAAGAACGACTCTTGCTGGAGAAGGATTACAACACCAGGATGGTCATAGTCATATTTTAGCGTCCATGATTCCAAATTGTGTTTCCTATGACCCCACTTTTTCTTATGAGATGGCAGTAATTTTTAGAGAAGGCCTAAGGAGAATGCATGAAAAAAATGAAAATATTTTTTATTATATTACAGCAATGAACGAAAACTATACTCATCCGGAAAAGCCAGAGGGTGCGGACGAAGGAATATTAAAAGGCATGTATTTATTTAAAGAGTATAAAAAAAAAGGAAAAATTAAAATTCAATTAATGGGTTCTGGTACAATCTTGAGGGAAGCTATAGCGGCTGCTAAAATACTATCTGAAGAATATGATGTAGATTCTGATATTTGGAGTGTAACTAGTTTTAATGAGTTAAGAAAAGATGGAATGGAAATTGAAAGAAAAAATCTTTTAAACCCAAATGAAAAAAAAGAAAAAAGTTATATTGAAAAATGTCTAGAAAAAAGAGATGGCCCCGTTATAGCTGTTACAGACTACGTTAGATCATTCTCAGATCAAATCAGGCCTTATACTGACAAACCTTTTTATTCGTTAGGAACAGACGGTTTTGGAAGAAGTGACACAAGAAAAAATCTAAGAAAATTTTTTGAAGTAGATAAAGAACATATAGTTGCTTACACGTTAAGTGCTTTGGCAAAAGAACAATTATTAGGCTCTGATAGTGCGGAGAAAGCTTTCAAAAAATATAATATTGATAAGAAAAAGGAGTTTCCAACAAAATTATAATTATGGCTGAGCAAAAAATTGTTGTTCCAAATATAGGTGATTTTAAAGAAGTAGAGGTAATTGAAGTTTTAGTAAAAGAAGGCCAAAAAATTAAAATAGATGAATCAGTTATTACATTAGAAAGTGATAAATCATCTGTAGAAGTCCCTTCAAATTTTAATGGTATAATTAAAAAGATTAACATCAACGTAGGAGATAAAGTCTCTGAAGGAACTACAATCTTACTTCTGAGTAGCGAGGAAGACAACAAAGAGAACACTCAACAAATTTCGAAAAATCAAAATAATACTACCGAAAATAATAATGAAATTATAGATTTTCCCAAAAATAAAATAAAAAAAGATGTGGAAATGCCTTCTTTGAATGTGAAAGGAAACACAATACCAGCTAGCCCAAATATAAGAAAATTTATAAGAGAATTAGGTGTGGATATTTCTAAAATACCTGGTTCTGAAAGGTCAGGCAGAATAACTAAAAGTGACGTTAAAGATTATGTAAAAGATAAACTAACAGACGCTCCAGCTGCTGTGACTCAAAAAAAAATAAGTGTAAAAAATGAATATGAACATAGTGAATTTGGTGAGATAGTTGTAAAAGATATTCCAAGAATAAAAAGGCTATCTGGTCCTCATCTTGTTAAGTCTTGGAGTGAAATTCCACACGTCACCCAGCATGAAGAGGTAGACATTACAGAAATGGAGCAGTTTAGAAGTTCTCTTAGAGATTTATATACAGGACAAAAAATATCTGTCACTCCATTAGCTTTTATTATGAGAGCAATGGTAAATGCTCTTGAAGCATATCCAAATTTTAATGCTTCAATAGATTCTAGTAGTGGAAAAGTTACTTATAAAAAATATTTTCATATTGGTGTAGCCGTAGATACACCGCATGGATTGATGGTACCAAAAATTAGAGATGTTGATCAATTAGATATTAAGGAAATAAGTCAAAAACTTAGAGCGGTTAGTAAGTTATGCAAAGAACTTAAAATTGATAAAAAAGAGTTTTTTGGAGGATCAATGACAATTTCTAGTTTGGGAGGTATTGGTGGAACTTTTTTTACCCCAATAATTAACCCTCCGGAACTATCTATCCTAGGTGTTGGTAAGGCATATGACAAGGTAGTTAAAAAAGATGGTCAAATTATAACTAGAAAAATATTACCTATCTCGTTATCTTATGATCACAGATTTATCGACGGCGCAGAAGGTGCTAGATTCTGTGTACATCTGAGTCAAAGTCTTGGAAAAGACTTTGCATTCAAACTTGCTGTTTAAGCAAATTTACAATATTTACTTTTTGTGAATAAAAATATTTTTTCTCTTATTTGTGCAATTGTAACTTCAATTTTATGGGGTTCAGCTTTTGTTGCTCAAGACATGGGGATGGATTTTATTGGTCCTCATACCTTCAATGCTGGTAGGTTTCTAGTTGGGTTTTTAACCTTGTTGCCCTTCTTTCTGTTCTTTGAAATTAAAAAAATCAAAAAAAAAAAAATTGATATTAAAAAAATTTTCTCTTATTTGATTCTTCTAGGATTCATATTAGGAATTGGTCAAGCCCTACAACAAATTTCATTAATATATACTGATGTTGCAAATACTGGAGTTTTTACTGTCATGTACGTATTAATAGTTCCCTTTATATCTTACTTTATTTTTTCTAAAAAAATTCATTGGTCAGTCTGGCCTGCTGTTGTTCTTTGCATTTTAGGTGGATGGCTTTTAAG